>Ga0123355_10000911_pt1 | contig 40921 bp, 42 predicted proteins | sample TergutEmb28metaG_3_FD_89872 | JGI IMG/M metagenome (GOLD analysis project Ga0123355, IMG submission 89872) | Embiratermes neotenicus P1 segment gut microbial communities from Petit-Saut dam, French Guiana - Emb289 P1 | ecosystem: Host-associated > Arthropoda: Insects > Digestive system > Gut ...
CGGGCGGGCATGGAAACCCGCCCCTACACATGCTGTACATTGTAGAATAACCTGAGTCTTCAAGTCTGGTTGCTTTATGGCGGTACGAGATATTTCAAAGCCTTTTTGTCCCATTTCTCAAAGCTAGAACTACCAATTCCGCCTCATGGAAATTTGTGCAATTTTACCCTCAACCATTTATTGACAAGCCCTATATCTTATGATAATATTTATGCGTATGAGATGATGCCAGAGTGTGTCAATATGCCAGAAGGTTATGGGAGTAGATGGGTCGCTGGTGTGCCCTCCGGTCTTCAAAACCGGTAATAGCGGCTTAAACCCGCTTAGGTGGGTTCGATTCCCACATACTCCCGCCAAAAATATTAATATGGATGATGGTTGCGTGAGAGACTGAATGAAAATGCTTCTGTTTAGTTAGTGGAAGCTGTTTGTGCAGCGCCGAAGGTTCCAAGTGTTCCGGTGTGCCGACCGGGGTGCGAAAATCTCAGGCAAAAGGATTGCAACCTGACAACCTCTGGAGGCTTTTTCGACAGAGATTTTGGCGTCGTATGTGTTTTTTCTAAACATTCATATGGGCGCTATTTTTATTTTTGTGAACTAATTTTCAGGTTATATAAGAATGGATACCAAGAAAGCAGGGAATCAATTGGGCTTTATAGCAATCACTAACAATGCGGCTTTGAAAGCCAAATATGAAGGACAATTTGATATTTTGTATTATGATGTTACACTTCGTGAAATATTTATAATCGTGCGTGATAAGGTGCATGAAGGCTATGAACTTTTGACGCATCCTCTGTCCGGCAGCGTCAAGCCAAATGAAACTCCGTTCAAAACTGTATTTATACGTAAAGAAAAGGGCAAGCTGAATATGGATTCGTTGGCACTTATTGAGGGTGCGATTATGACTTGCGATAAATTCGGTGGACGGGTAATTGATTATAAAGAACGAATAGAGGATTTTCAACTGGTTGACATGTCTCTGGCAGAGTCAGCTATTCCGGCGCTTATGGCGTTTTAAGGCAAACCATATTATCTACGTTATACTTGCCCTAAGGGCTCTTGTATAAATCCAAATTTATTCCTAAACAAAACTATAAATTAAAGGAGGTATTTGTTTTGAAACTAGAACTCGGATACATTTTCATCAAAGATATCCAGTTTAGCGATGTTTCAAAAGTCGAAGGCGGCGTTCTTTATGTGAATAAAGAAGAACTCAAAAAGCTTGTCTTAGAAGATGCGCTTATCGCTTCTGTAGATTTCGACATCGCAAAACCGGGTGAAAGTGTACGTATTACACCTGTAAAAGACGTTATTGAACCAAGAGTAAAAGTTGAGGGCACGGGCGCAATGTTCCCGGGTACACTCAACAAAGTTGAAACTGTAGGTAATGGTAAAACACATGTGCTTAAAGGCGCAGCAATCGTTACTACAGGCAAAATCGTTGGCTTCCAAGAAGGTATTATCGACATGAGCGGTGAAGGCGCTAAGTATACGCCTTTCTCTGAGACTCTTAACCTTGTTATGATTGCTGACCCACAAGAAGGTACAAAGCAACATGATCATGAAAAAGCTATCCGTTTAGCGGGCTTTAAAGTTGCTGAGTTCGTTGGTAAGCTTGGCAAAGACGTCAAAGCTGATGAGTATCATACGTTTGAGACTCCAAGCGTTATTGAAGGCGCTAAGTTATATCCAAACCTTCCTCGCGTAGCATATGTACTTATGCTTCAAACGCAAGGGCTCCTTCATGACACCTATGTTTACGGTGTTGACATGAAGCGTTCTATCTCTACTTTGATTTATCCGACTGAAATCATGGATGGCGCTATTGTTAGCGGTAACTGCGTTTCTGCGTGCGATAAAAACACAACTTACCACCATTTGAACAATCCTGTTGTTCACGATATGTTTGAAGCTCATGGTAAAACTATCAACTTCGTAGGCGTTATCATCACTAATGAAAACGTTTATCTGATGGACAAAGAGCGTTCTTCTGACTGGAGCGCTAAGATGGCTGCATTCTTGGGACTTGACGGCGTTATCATCTCTCAAGAAGGCTTTGGCAACCCGGATACAGACCTTATCATGAACTGCAAAAAGATAGAAGCTAAAGGCATCAAAACTGTTATAATCACAGACGAGTACGCAGGACGCGACGGCAAGAGCCAATCTTTGGCGGATGCTGACGTTGCTGCTAATGCTGTTGTAACAGGCGGAAATGCTAATGAAGTTGTTGTACTTGGTCCTATGAACAAAGTTATCGGTTACGCTGATGATTCTGTTGTTAACACAATCGCCGGTGGATTCGGTTCAGACCCAATACACGGCGCGTCACTTAAAGCTGACGGTAGCATAATCGTTGAGATTCAAGCTATCACGGGCGCAACAAACGAGCTTGGCTTCAATAAAATGAGCGCAAGATAATATAGGAGAGGAGGAAAATACTTTGGGAAAAATTAAAATTGTGCACTATGTAAACCAATTTGCAGCTGGTATTGGCGGCGAAGAAATGGCCGGCGTTAAACCTGAGCTTAGAGAAGGCACTGTAGGAAGCGGTCAAGCTTTCAACATGACTTTTGGTGAAGAAGCTGAAATCATTGCCACTGTTGTTTGCGGTGATGACTATTTTGCTGAGAATACTGAAAAAGCTAAAGCTGAAGTTTTAGATATGATTAAATCCAAGTCTCCTGATGTTGTTATAGCAGGTCCTGCTTTCAACGCAGGCCGTTATGGCTTTGCTTGCGGTACTATTACTGAAGCTATTGAGACTGAGCTCGGTGTTCCTGCTTTCACAGGAATGTACGAAGAGAACCCTGGTATAGATTTCAAAGGCAAAGTTGTTATCGTTCCTACGAAAAACTCTGCCGCAGGTATGAGAGACGCAGTTGCTAAAATGGCTCCTATAGCTGTTAAACTTGGCAAAGGCGAAAAACTGGGCCCTGCTTTTATGGAAGGCTACTACCCAGGTATCCGTGTAAACTTCTTTGACAATGAAAGAGGTTCTAAGCGTGCTGTTGATATGCTTGTTAAAAAGCTTAAAGGCGAAGAGTTCGTAACTGAATATCCGATGCCTGACTTCGACAGAGTCGAGCCAAACCCTGCTGTTAAAGACTTATCCAAAGCTAAAGTTGCTCTTGTTACTTCAGGCGGTATCGTTCCTAAAGGAAACCCTGACCGTATCGAGTCTTCTTCAGCTTCAAAATATGGCGAGTATGACATCGCTAAATTTGGGGATTTAACTGAAGCTACTCATGAGACTGCTCATGGCGGCTATGACCCGGTTTATGCAAACTTAGACGCTGACCGTGTTCTTCCGGTTGACGTTATGAGAGATTATGAAAAAGAAGGCAAAATCGGCTCTCTTCATAATCTGTTCTACACTACTACAGGTAACGGTACGTCTGTTGCAAACTCTAAAGCTTATGCTGCTGAATTTGCTGCGAAACTTAAGGCTGACGGTGTTGATGCTGTTATCCTTACCTCCACATGAGGCACTTGTACTCGTTGCGGTGCAACGATGGTTAAAGAAGTTGAGCGCGCCGGAATCCCGGTAGTTCACATTTGTACTGTAGTACCGATTTCTCTTACTGTTGGAGCTAACAGAATAGTTCCTGCTATCGCTATTCCTCATCCACTGGGCAACCCTGCTCTTAGCATGGACGAAGAAAAAGCTCTCAGAAGAGGAATTCTTGATAAGGCGCTTAAAGCCCTTACAACTGAAGTTGACGGACAAACTGTATTTGAGAAGTAGTAATATGTAAAGCCATGCAGTGCGGCATGGGTATTGTTCTATAATGTGCAACTGCGTAGGGGCGATTAGCCTCCCCTACGCAGGCTGTAGATTTACAATCGCTTAGAAGCCGCACTCTACAAGATATAGGTTGTTTGTAGGGCGGGCTTTCATGCCCGCCCATGACAGCGTACAGTAAGCACTGAACAACCTCATTCCTACTACTTTGCTTCAAATTCATTAAAGTGCTTCGTCGTGTGTATCGCGCTCGTATTTCGCTTTAGTACTGCGCTCACACGCTCATCGCCTTATAAAAAATTTGTGCGCAAATTAGACGGAAGCAGGTTATTCAGCACTTACTATAGTCAATAGATTTGGAGATGATACGATATGAGCAAAGTATATGATCTCGTTATCCTTGGCGCAGGCCCTGCCGGTCTTTCAGCTGGTCTTTATGGCGGCAGAGCGCGTTTGGACACCTTAGTGATTGAAAAATCGAAAGACGGCGGCCAAATCGCCACAACAGATGACATTGAGAATTATCCGGGTATTGTGCACGGCGAAAGCGGCCCGTCACTTATAGCAAAAATGACTGAGCAAGTTAAGCAATTTGGTGCGGAACGAGTCTCGGATAACATTACTAAAGTTGAGCTTAAAGGCGATGTTAAAAAGCTCTACGGCGACAAAGGTGAATACCACGCTAAGTCTGTAATAATCGCTACAGGCGCGGTTCCAAGACTTTTGGGCGTTCCTGGTGAAAAAGAGTATACGGGCAAAGGCGTTTCTTATTGCGCGACTTGTGACGCGGCGTTCTTTGAAGACTTTGAAGTATATGTAATTGGTGCAGGTGACTCAGCTGTTGAAGAAGCGATATTTATTACACGCTTTGCGCGCAAAGTTACGATACTTGTACGCGGGGCTGAACTCACAGCGGCTAAAAGCATTCAGCAAAAAGCGTTTGCTAACGAAAAAATTGACTTCATGTGGAATACTCAAGTTACCGAAATCAAAGGCGAAGACGGTATCATGTCAAGCATAATAGTCAAAAATTCAGAAACCGGCGAGAGCAAAGAAATCTTTGCAGACGAAGAAGACGGCGTTTTCGGTTTGTTTGTATTCATCGGATTCATTCCATCGACCGGGCTTTTTGAAGGTCAAATTGAGATGGATCGCGGCTATATAATCGGCGATGAAGATATGAAAACTAACTTAGACGGCGTGTATGTGGCCGGGGACTGTAGAGTGAAGAAGCTTCGCCAGGTTGTAACTGCTTGTGCAGACGGCGCGATCGCTGCTACAAGTGTTGAGAAGTATCTTGAGCATCTCGAAGGCTAGAAATATTAGAACTGAAGGGAGAATACAAAATGTTAGAACTCGATAAGGACAATTTCGAAGCAGAAGTGCTTCAAGCATCAGGCAAAGTTTTAGTAGACTTTTACGGCGACGGCTGTGAGCCGTGCAAAGCGCTTATGCCTTTCATCCATAAAATGGCTGATGAGCATGGCGACAAGATTAAGTTCACAGCGCTTAACACAGGTAAAGCAAGAAGACTTGCTATATCTCAAAAAGTTATGGGTCTTCCTGTAGTTGCTATTTATGAAAATGGCGCGAAACTTAAAGAGCTTGTTAAAGAAGAGTGCACAGAGGCTGCTGTTGAAGCGCTTATTAAAGAATACGTTTAAGAGAATCAAGGTATGATTGGAAGCTCGCTTTAGATGGATTTATTGTCTACTGTTATACTGAAAATCCATTTAAAAAGGGCTTTCAAACATGCCCAATAATAATTATATCAAAATGAAGGGAGTGTAGCCATAATGAGCATTTTAAAAGGCAAAAAAGTTATCGTTATCGGCGACAGAGACGGCATCCCCGGTCCTGCTATTGACGAATGTGTCAAGACAGCAGGCGGCGAAGTAGTATTCTCCTCAACTGAATGCTTCGTCTGAACGGCCGCCGGTGCTATGGATCTTGAGAATCAAAAGAGGGTAAAAGAATTTGCAGAGCAGCTTGGAGCTGAGAACTTAGTAGTAATTCTCGGCGCAGCTGAAGGCGAAGCAGCAGGTCTTGCCGCTGAAACCGTAACTGCAGGTGACCCGACTTTCGCAGGTCCATTAACAGGAGTCCAGTTGGGACTTAAAGTATATCACATTTGTGAAGAAGAAATAAAATCAGAAGTTGATGAAGCAGTTTATGAAGAGCAAATTTCTATGATGGAAATGGTGTTGGACGTTGATGACATTGCTAGCGAAATGAATGCAATCAGAAGCGAACACACAAAGTTCTAATTCTGCCAACTCGCTGAATGTGAGGGTGCAAGGCACTCTCTGACATGGTGGTGCGGCGAATCGCCGTATCACCATTTTATAACAATTCGTATTCTGAAGGATGCGAATTGGTTCGTTTGAAACAAAGTTTCAAACAATGGGTGATGGGTCTAATGCATGAATTGCCTGTACGCTTTGTAGCGCACGGCCGGCAATTCTCCTCAGACCGGCAAAGCCGGTCTTGCGGATTTAAATCTGCGATGCTACACATCATTATCATGAAATTTCAAAGTGTGCCCGGCGGAGATTTTTTAAGAGCATTTTCTAGTGAGTTTTCGCCGGACACATTTTGGCTATATTAAGTAAGCACTGAACACCCTCATTCCAACTGAATTGCTTCAAATTCATTAAAGTACCTCGTCGCGTGTATCGCGCTCGTACTTCGCTTTAGTACTGCGCTCACACGCTCCTCGTCTTTTAAGGAATTGCACGCAATTCAGCCATAAGCAGGTTATTCAGTACTTACTTTATACTACATCCTATGGAGGTTGAGTAACTATGAATTGTGTAATTAAAGGCACCGCATACACTCTGGTTAATGCACCTGACATGCTTTTGCACAACGGCACAACGCAGACTACAGAAATGATTGTTAATCCTGAAAGTGATTACCTGAAGCAGTTACCTAAGCATTTGAGAAAATTTGAAGACGTTGTTAACTATCTGCCAAATCAAGTTTATATCGGCAACAAAACGCCTGAAGACCTTAAAGGTGTGGAATTGCCTTGGTATAATAAGCCTGTAGCGGGCGCTGACAGATTTGGAAAATTTGGCGAGATTATGCCTCAAGACGAGTTCTATTTGCTTTTGCAAGCTATGGACGTTTTTGATCTCGTTAAACTTGAGAAGAACTTTGTTGAGAACGTAAAGCCAGCGTTTGAAAAACATCCTTTGATGGACGAAGAGATGGTTGCTCGAGTTAAAGAAGGTGTGGACAAGAGCGAAATCGAGCGCTTTGTAAAAGAAGAGCATGCGGAAGCCCTGTATCACGGCGGCGAGCTTATTGGTTATGTTAAAAAAGCTCATGATATCGACGTGAATCTTTCCGCTCATGTAATCCATGAGAATCTGGTATCTAAGGCTACTTGCGTTCTTACTGTGCTTCACCTTCTGAAGAATTCAGGTATTGACAAGAGCGAAGTTGATTATGTTATCGACTGCTCTGAGGAAGCTTGTGGAGATATGAATCAAAGAGGCGGCGGCAACTTTGGTAAAGCGGTTGCTGAAATGGCTGGTTGCAGCAGAGCAACAGGCTCTGATGTTCGCGGGTTCTGTGCTGCTCCTGTTCATGCTATTACTATAGCTGCTTCTCTGGTTGCTGCAGGAACGTTTAAGAACGTTATCGTAGCTGCGGGCGGCTCGACAGCAAAATTAGGCATGAACGGCAAAGACGCTGTCAAGAGAGAAACTCCTCTTATTGAAGACGTGCTTGGAGGATTTGCTGTACTTATCTCTGAGAATGACGGTGTAAACCCTGTTGTAAATCTGAGCATCATTGGCCGCCATATGGTAGGCACGGGCTCAGCTCCACAAGCAGTTATTTCTTCACTTGTGGCTGATCCGCTAGCAAACGCAGGCCTTAAAATAACAGATATAGACAAATATTCGGCTGAAATGCACAACCCTGATATTGCCGGCATAGGCGATGTTCCTCTGCAAAACTATAAGATGATCGCTGCTCTTGCTGTAAAGCAAGGCGACATAGAGAAAGCCGGTTTGGCGGCATTCCCGGCAGAGCACGGCATGCAAGGCTGGGCGCCGACTCAAGGCCATATACCTTCAGGCGTTCCTTTTGTTGGCTTCGCAAGAGAAGACATCATGTCAGGTAAGATTAAAAATGCCATGATAGTTGGCAAAGGCAGCCTCTTCTTGGGCAGAATGACCAATTTGTTCGACGGAGTTTCTTTCATCATGGAGACAAACAAAGGTGAAAGCGGCAAAGAAGCCGGCGTTTCTGAAGAGGAAGTAAAGCAATTAATCGCTAAGGCTATGAAAGAATTTGCCTCCGGATTATTAGCAGAATAGGGGTGGCGAAATGTCAAAAAACGTTGAAAAAACGATTGCAAAGATATTCAATGAAATATCCGACGGACTGATGACAGGCCAAATGGGCAAACTGCCTAAGATCGCTTTGACAGGCATTGGTTCTGAGCATGGTGAGGCTGAATTATTGCAAGCCGCTAAAATCGCTGCGAAAAGGTCCATTGACGTTAACTTTATAGGGACTCTTGAAGATGAACGCCTTACAACTCATAAAGTGGCTACAGAAGAGGAATGCCATAAAAAAATGGACGCGCTTCTTGCTTCAGGTGAGGTGGATGCGGCAGTTACCATGCATTATCCATTCCCTATAGGCGTTGCGACTGTAGGCAGAGTGAATACTCCAGGCCTTGGCAAAGAGATATTCATAGCGACAACCACGGGCACGTCGTCCACTGACAGAGTTGAAGGCTTGGTGAAAAATGCTATTTACGGCATTATCACAGCCAAAGCTTGTGGCATTGCAAGGCCGACTGTGGGTATCATAAACATCGACGGCGCTCAGCAAGCTTACAATAACCTCAAAACGCTTAAAGAAAACGGCTATGACATTAATTTTGCCGAGTCCAAGCGTGCTGATGGTGGCTGCATATTCCGCGGCAATGATATTTTGACGGGTGCGGCAGACGTTGTGGTTTGCGATTCGCTCACAGGCAATTTGATTATCAAAATGCTCGCGTCATTCACAACAGGCGGCAGTTATGAAAGCGTTGGCTATGGCTATGGCCCGGGCGTTGGCAAGGGTTATGATAAGATTGTTATGATAGTTTCTCGCGCTTCAGGCGCGCCGGTTGTGGCAGGTGCTGTTGAATTTGCTGCTGACCTTGTAAACGGCGGATATCATACTGTTATGGCTAATGAGTTTAAGGCTGCTGAGAAAGCCGGATTGAATGATATTTTGGCTAAGATTAAAGCTTCTAACAAAGCAAGTGCGTCAAGCAGTGCAGAGGAAGTTAAAGCACCTCCGAAAGAAGTTGTTACTGCTGAAATCGCAGGCATCGAAATCATGGAGCTTGATGATGCTGTAACGGTACTTTGGAAAGCGGGAATCTATGCTGAGAGCGGCATGGGCTGCACAGGGCCTATTGTGTTAATCTCTGAAGCGAACCATGGTAAAGCGGCGGAGATTTTGCTGAAAGAGGGCTTTATTAGTTAGGAAATTTAGAAAGAGATATATTTTTCGTTATAGCTCATCAATTTTTTTAAATTGATGGACTATCCCCCTTCGACATTTGCTTCGCAAACTGGCTGGGCGGTCATCGAGCTTAAGCGATATACTGCAAGTGCAGAGCTTATGCTAAGACTCGTGTAGCTTTAGGGATTGCCACATCTTAAAGCTTTTTCTTAAAGCGAACACTATAAAAAAGGCTGTCTCGTTGATGAGGCAGCCTTTTTTGATTCGTTCGAGTACTCTTTTGCAATTTGACTATATCATCTGAATATTTCAGAATCATACCATTTATCAAAGCGAATAAACTTAAAAGGTTTGCGGACGCTTATTATATTTTTGGGGCATTGATAGATGCATCTCATACATATTCCGCAAGACCACTTAAAGCCAACTGCTCCTTTTTTCATGACGATATTTTTCTTCGGGCAATTATCTACGCATTTTCCGCAGCAATCGCAGCCGTCCTTTGCGTAGAAAAACTTTCCGATAATTGGAGCGCCAAACCATTCAATACGCGCGAGCCAAGTTAGAGCTCTTAAACCTAGGTGCCTTTCCTTAGAAGGGTAGGGTTTCAATGCAATGATATCTTCTGCAATACGTGCAACAGAGTCATTTGCCGCGGCCAAAGTCTTGATAGCTTGCTGCTCGCTATGCTTATTTGCAAAGTTAGACGGCATTTCAATCAGCCTATTATAGCAAATACAGTAGCCTTTTTTGCTCAATCGCTTTATTAGTAAGTCAGAAGAGCCATAATTTACAGCGTCATCTGCGCTACAGGTATGAATGATGAATGTGTTTGTGCCACTGTTTGATTTAGGCAACTGTTTAACAAAATCAGCCACAATCTTAGGAGCATTTAATGAATGAGTAGGGTATGCAATAATTAATGCATCGTAGTCAGATAATGCAACGTTTCGACCATTAACAGCCTCGATCTTAAAACAGTCAACAGAAACATGGCGGCTTTTGATTTCGTCAGCTAACCGTTCAACCACATGTTTAGTCATACCTGTGCCGGAAAAGTAATACAGACATACTTTTTTCATGTTTTCACCTGACAATACTCCTAATAATTAACAGCCCTCAACTCAAAGTGAGCTTGTGGATGGACACATACAGGGCAGAGCTTAGGCGCTGAAGCCGCATCGGCAATATAACCGCAATTTCTGCATATCCATACCATTTTCTCTTGTCTGTTAAAAACTTTGTCTTTTTCAACATTGTCAAGCAGTGTCAGATATCTTTCCTCATGCTCTTTTTCGATTTGGCCAACTTGCGTGAATAAAGCCGCGATTTTGTCAAATCCTTCTTCTTTGGCTTCTTCAGCCATGCGTGCATACATTTGAGTCCATTCCTCATTCTCGCCGGCTGCCGCAGCTTTTAGATTTTCGGATGTGGATGGTATTTCGCCGCCACAAAGCAACTTGAACCAGAGCTTGGCATGTTCTCTTTCATTGCCGGCTGTTTCTTCAAAAATAGCCGCAATTTGCTCATAGCCATCTTTTTTTGCCTTTCCCGCAAAATAGGTATACTTGTTGCGGGCCATAGATTCGCCTGCAAAGGCTTCCCATAGATTCTTTTCTGTTTTTGTGCCTTTTAAATCTGCCATTTTTTAATCCTCCTTAGTAAATTTTAGCGAGTGCCTACCTAACTTTAACTATATTATAAACCTTATCTCGATACATAGTCAACATACTATACCTCGTATTGTATTAGAAGTTGATTCACTATGAACTGCCTGCTGGCATGCGATTTGTAAGCACAGCAGAATAGAGTGCATCAGCAGGCATGGAGGGAACTATTTATGGCTATGAAAACAGCCGGCTCAGAGCTTTAAGTAGTATATATTATTTGGTATGAAATACGGTTTTGTTGAAAGCAAAGCTGCTGATAATTCATATTTTATGTTTATCTCAAACATTCGTTTGATTTTTGATTTGAGTTGTGGTAAACTGATTCTAATTAAGAATCCTAAACTGGGAGAAGAACCTTTAAGGGCGGTGTTTTGATTGGCTAAACCACTGAGCAGAAATCAGCAGCGGATATTGGACTTTTTGAAAGATCAGATTAGAACAAAAGGCTACCCGCCTTCAATAAGAGAAATTTGTGATTATGTTAACCTAAAATCAACGTCAACTGTGCATTCGCATTTGCAGACGCTGGAAGAACGTGGGTTCATACAGCGCTCGCGCTCGAAGAATAGGTCAATTGAGATAAAAGACGATGGATTTTATTCTATACTCAGAAGTGCTGTTAATGTGCCAATTGTAGGCAAGGTTACGGCGGGTATTCCTATTACGGCGGTAGAGAACGTTGAAGATTACTTTCCGGTTCCTTCAAGTATTGCGAATAGTGAAGACTGCTTTATGCTGCGCGTTGTGGGTGACAGTATGATAGAGGTAGGAATTCACCATGGCGATCTTGTACTGGTAAAGAAGCAGTCTGACGCAGACAATGGCAGCATTGTAGTTGCCATGATTGATGATTCAGCGACGGTTAAGACTTATTACAAAGAGAACGGGTACATACGCTTGCAGCCGGAGAGCCCATTGTTTGACCCGATTATATCAAAAGAGGTAGTGGTGCTTGGTAAGGTTATAGGGTTATTTAGGACGATGTAGACATAGCAAACGCATGAAGTGTTCTGAAAGCGATGGGAAGCCCATCGCTTTTTTATATGCGTAGATAATCTTTGTAGCAACTTTGTACAAACTGTAATATTATATAGTGAGCTAATTATAGAATCGGCACGCCTGCGTGCAGTGATTCTTAAATTAGCGAACGCCCCCAACCGAGGCAAACGAAGATTGCCGAGGTTCGAGAGTTTATAGTGAGCTAGTTATAGAATTGGCACGCTTGCGTGCATAGAGTACAGTTATTTGCTTTAGGCGGGCCGAAGGAGGACGCTAATGTGACAGAGGCTGATTTAAGCAAATATTTTTGGCTTGCGAAAGAAATTGAAGCTATAGAAAAGGAATTAGAAGCTACATATACAAATATTGAAGTAGCCGGGCGAAGAGAGTTGATTCTAAAAGAAAAGATGAAAGATGCGGCCAAAGAGCTATTAATAATAGAGGATTTTTTGGATGGCTTGGATGATCCGGAGATGAGGTTGATATTCCGGATGCGATACTGCTTACGCATGACTTGGGAGGCAATAGGAAGCGAGATTTATATGTCGCCTTCAGGTGCACTCAGAAAATGCAAGCGGTTTTTGAAGAAGAATTTTTGAGTTATAGTCGAGCCGCTCTAAAACCGTCCACTAAAACTTGTGTTTTTCCACAATATATCATCGTCTCCGTCAGCACTTTCGCCTACGGCGAAAGCCGCCCTCTGGGCGTCCGGCTTTCCTGCCGGTGCACCCTAATTTGCCTTTGGGCAAGCGTCTCAGAATTTTTGCCTGCGGCAAAAACGGCGCAAGCGCCTCCGACATCTTTCGGTTCATGTTGTCACCTCTTCATCCTGTAGAAAAAATCCGGCATTTTACTTGGGCACTTTTAAAGCGGCTCGACTATAGTTGTAGGGCAGGGATGCCTTCATCCTCCCCTTCACTTCCATGCAAATGGATTTATCTGCAGTTAGAGCCGACACATATGCGTCGGCTCTAAAAAGAAAGCTTTGGTCAAACTTTTTCTAAAGTTTGTGAGGTCTGGAGCAAAGCCCCAGAGGGTTTTAAATCTCCCTACAGCAAATGATTCTCCAAAATTTGTTTTTCGAAGTTAAAGTCCTCGATCTGTAGATAGTACTCAGCACAGTCAATAAGTGCTTTTGATGGAGCTACGCCGATGAGTTCACTGCCTATTACATGGACTCCCCAGCGCTTGGCTTCGACCTTGATGGCTTCAAAAACCGTGTAAATCGAAGTTTTTTCATAGTTTACGAGATTCATAGAAACTTGGGCAACGTTACGTTCTTCGAGTAAAACGCCCATACCTTTAACGAACTGGAGGCCGCCTGACGAGCCGCGTACTTTTTTAGCGATTTTATCGGCGATGGCTACGTCGCTTGTGGAAAGGTTAACGTTAAAAGCTACCAGCGGCATGCGCGCGCCGACTGCTACAACGCCTGCGGTGGGATGGATTTCTTGCTCGCCAAAGTCAGGGGTCCATTTCTTCTTTTTGATCTTTTCAGGCATACCCTCGAACTGGCCTTTACGGACAGCCGCTAAGTTGGCTCTATCAGGGCTGCTGGCAGATTCTTCGTATAGTATTACCGGTATTTTGAGCTCTTCTGCGATTCTGGCGCCTACGCGCTTGGACATTTCCACGCATTCTGCCATGGTAATCTCTTTCACAGGTACGAATGGGATAACGTCAGTTGCGCCCATACGCGGATGTTCGCCTGTGTGTTTGGTCATATCGATCAGTTCCTGCGCTTTTTTGCAAAGCAGAAACGCGGCTTCTTCGATGCCTTCAGGGCTGCCGACTAATGTGAACACGCTTCTGTTATGGCTTGCGTCCATGGAATAGTCCAAAAGTGAAACGCCTGGGACGCTTCTTGCGCAATCTGCCAGCGCTTCAACGACTTTTTCGTCGCGACCTTCGCTGAAATTTGGTATGCAATCTACTAATTTAGGCATTTTTATCTTCTCCTTTACTGGGGGGGGACGGGTAAACCTTGGGGCGCTGCCCCAAACCCCGCCAGGGGCTAACCCCTGGATCCATTTTTTGATATTGTAATTTTTATTATCTTTGGGAATAAGCTTCTTAGAATCCTTGTTAATTAAATCCGGATGGTGGGGTCAAGGGGACTAGTCCCCTTGCGGAGGTTTGGAGGCAGGGCCTCCAAGGTTTTGTGGCCCCTCCCCACTAAAACAGTTTATCAACTTCCTTGTCCACAAGCTCATCGCATGCGATGAATGGGATGGTGATGTGCCCTTTACCTTTGTAGTCTTCGTTATATACGGCCGCTGTGGATACAGAGTTCTCGTTTCTGGCCCATGCACGCCTGGCCACGCCGCCCATAACATCCCACATAAGCGAAAGCCTGATAATCTCATCAACGCGCTCAGAGCCGTCAAGCACAAGGCCAAATCCGCCATTTATGGACTTAGAAATACCCACGCCGCCACCGTTATGGAGCGCTATAAGGCTCATGCCGCGTGCAGCGTTCCCAGCGAAACATTGCGTTGCCATGTCCGCCATAATATTACTGCCGTCTTTGATATTAGCGGTTTCTCTGAAAGGCGAGTCCGTGCCCGAAACATCATGATGATCACGTCCAAGCATTATAGGGCCGACTTCACCATTTCTGACCATTTCATTGAACTTAAGTGCGATAGCCACGCGCCCTTCCGCATCTTGGTAAAGAATCCTCGCCTGTGAACCCACAACAAGCCTGTTTTTCTTAGCGTCACGAACCCATATATAATTATCTCTGTCCTGCCCACGGCGCTCAGGGTCAATGAGGCTCATGGCTACAGCATCAGTTTTATCCAAATCTTCCGGATTGCCTGACAGGCAAATCCATCTGAACGGCCCATAGCCGTAATCGAACAGCAATGGTCCCATGATATCTTCAACATACGACGGGAAGATGAAGCCATCCTTATCGTCATATCCGTTCTTAGAAATGTCTTTCACGCCGGCATCGTACACAGATTTCAAAAACGAATTACCGTAATCAAAGAAATACGTGCCGCGCTCGTGCAAGATTTTTATTAGTGCGTAGTGCTTTTTGAGTGTTTCATCAACAAGTTTCACGAACTTATCCCTATCTGTTTTGAGCATTTCAGTACGCTCATCAAAGCTCAGATGATCCGGGCAGTAGCCGCCGTCATAAACGTTGTGACAGCTGGTCTGGTCGCTCAAAAGATCAATTTTCTCGCCGGCATCAACCGCATATTGCAGTAGATCCACGATGTTGCCATGGTAAGCGATGCTCATCGGATCGCCTTTTTGCATGTAATCTTTGGCAATATCAAAAGCCTCTTTCGCACAAGCAGTAACCTTAGATACCCAGCCTTGGCTATGGCGTGTTTCAATCCTGGAATAGTCAACCTCAGCAATTATGCCGACACCACCGGAAATTTCAACAGCCTTAGGCTGCGCACCGCTCATGCCGCCAAGACCGCTCGAGACGAATAACTTACCTTTCATATCCTCTTTTTCACCCGCGCCAAGAAAGAGTCTGGCAGCGTTCAGAAGAGTGTTAAACGTACCATGAACTATGCCCTGAGGCCCTATGTACATCCAGCCGCCGGCAGTCATCTGACCATAGTTGGCAACGCCCATCTGCTGCGCGATTTCCCAGTCCTTCATGTTATCAAATGCGCCAACCATAAGCGCATTGGTTATAATCACGCGCGGCGAGTTCGGTCTTGACGGGAATAGTCCCATTGGGTGCCCGCTTTGGATGACGAGAGTCTGCTCATCAGTCATAACTTCCAGATATTTCTTGATAAGTATGTATTGAAGCCAGTTCTGACATGGGCAGCCTGTCTCGCCATATGTGACCAGCTCGTAAGGATATAGCGCAACGTCGAAGTCCAGGTTATTGTCAATCATAACCTGAAAAGCTTTGCCGTCAGTGCAATTACCTTTGTATTCGCTTATTGGCTTGGCATAGATTCGCTCCTGAGGCCTGAACCTGTAAGCATAGATTCTGCCGTATGTCTTAAGCTCTTCGAGAAACTCCGGCGCCATTTGCTCGTGCATCTCTTCCGGCAGATACCTGAGGGCGTTTTTAAGCGCTACTTTGGTCTGTTCCTTAGTGAGGCGGAAGCCTCTGGACGGCGCGCGCCTAATGCCTTCCTGAAATTTAGGATATTCCGGCAGAAAATTGTCCAGCTTGATTTCCATAGCCGCGCCTATTTGGTTATTTGTCAGCATTTATTGTATACCTCCTATCCGAATTGATTGTTATATATTAGCTTAATCATATCATGTACTGAAGATATTGGCAATATGTTGGCGCTTGAGGAAGCGTAACAGTAGCGAAAGCTTAGAAGACCGTCATTCCGGACTTGATCCGGAATCTCATCTGCAACTAATAATATTTCTCCCTAATGTTCTTGCCTGCTCCAGCCTGCGCGGCTGAGCCAATATATCCCCGGGCTTATCAGCAGAAGCGGTTACTCCATTTAGTTCTCCGGGCACACATAGCGCACCAGCGGAAAGATAGAAATTATAGATAATGTTTATCACGATTGACTGTCCGCCGCCTGCTGTTGCTCTTCCGACAGCAATTGCCCCGCCTAATTTGCCGCCCAGCGCTTTTTTATCTTTAACAGCATAAGTTCTGTCAAATAGCGCTTTCAGTTGAGCAGGCACATTACGCCAATAGGATGGAGCGGAGATAATAATAGCGTCGCATCGCTCAAATGCCTCATAAACTTCCGGCATATCATCGTTTATAAAGCACAATTTTCTTTCGACGCAAGTTTCACACCCAACGCATGGCTCTATTTTCTTCTCAGAAAGTAAAATCTTATGTATTTCCCAATTTGCTTCCGCAAATGGTTCTAAAGCGGAGTTAAGCAATATCTCTGAGTTGCCGCCTTTTCTGGGCGTTCCTGATATTCCAAGTACGTTCACAAAGCAGCCTCCTTCCTCCAATGTCATAAATCTTTTTCAGCATTGTTTTTGCAATCTACTGCCGACACACCCTAACGCAATAGAATACTCACAATTTCATTATTAGTACCAACTCGCATGGGTGGACCCCATGTACTTGCACCTGATGTAACGATAACGTTCGGGTGGGCGCCTTCCCTCTGATAATGTCCATGATAAAAGGGGTGCATGGCTTTTACTATTAAAGTTATCGGAAACATCTGCCCTCCATGGGTATGCCCGGCCAAAATTAAAGATACTTCGCTTCCATATTCTCCAACATGTGCAGGGTTATGCTCCATAACAATCACCGGCATGTCAGCGCACATGGAAGCTATAACATTGGAAACATCTCGCCTCTCCAGTCCGCCGAAGTATCCAATCGGACCTGAATCTAATCGACCAAGCAGCACCAGGCGTTCACCAATAATTACAGGTTCATCATTAAGCAGCGTTATATTGCTTTCTTCAAGGAGTCTAATCTTTTGATGAAACGTACTCCCGCTGTCATGATTTCCTAAGCAAGCGAATATACCGTATTTAGAGTCAATTTCTCTAAACAGGGTGGCGGCTCTGTCACGATCACGTATAGCGTAAATGTTATCATTAAAGATATCTCCGGCTATACATACGATATCGGGCTCCAGGCTATTAATGCCCTGCACTATTTTTTCAAGGTTCCTTTCTGAGTTTATGGCGCCTAAATGCAGATCGCTTATTAAGGCGATTTTGATTTCATTCGATAATATGCTTTTACTTAATTGGACTTCATAAGAAACCAGTCTAATTTGAACCGCGTTATAAATGCCATAGCTGACAATGCCAACTGACAGCAAAAGTGCAACTAATCCCCTATAAAAAAGCATATGATTTGTCAGGGGGCTTGGGATTATTCCTGTTGCTATGCCTAGCAATGGAGCAATATCTGCCAAAAAAATAAATATTAACAGATAAATAAAAATCCCCAGCCAATACGCGCCTATCAAATTCATTATTTTTCTGATGGATATGGGAATAGTTACAGACTTAATTCTCCTTGATAAAGTGGCAAAAATATATGACAAAGCAACAAAGACGTATAAGCTGATGTAAATTTTTGCATTTATACCCGCAAAACTAAGAGTAAGCCATTGATATATTCTTAGTGCGATATAATAGTTTGCGGCACCGTAAATTGAAAAAAATGCTATAAAAAAGAATAATCTTTGCAGTGACTTCATTATTGCTGTTCCTTTCTTTCTTGAGCTTCTACCGACTTATACAAAATCTTCATAACCCTCTCTTCAATATGCAAAAGCGAACTTCTCTCAATCATATAATTGAATGTCACAATATCCCCGCCTCCGCGCAGAAACTCAAAGATTCCTTCATACACCTCAGGTTCAAGTTCTAGGCTATAGAGGGGTGGTATCACGAGATGCCTTTTGTCGGCAACAAACTCATCAAACCGATCACGGTCCGTCCATTTATCAAGTATATAGTCTTTTTCACCGTAGCGCGCGCCTTTGGTGTCTATATAGTCATTTACAATGTCTCTAAATTCGCGACTAGCTACGAGCAGTCCGGATTTTTCGAAATTCATAATTTTTATAAGGTCTATTTGTGTTTCTTTAGACGGCGCAGTACTGAGCTTAAGCAGGCTTGGTTCGATTTCAGGTAAGAGTCCCAAAACTGTATCAAAACAGTCATTCGCCGACAAAATAATATCAAACTCTTTGAAAATCAGCGATGGCTCTCTGAATTTCAGCAAATCATCCATCAGGTATGTGCTTATCTTGGGGTCTTTAAGGCTTGCGAGCTGTTTTGAAAACACAATCAAGCACTCAGGGCATGTGCTTATTATGCCGATCCGCACATTGCCTAACCTGAACGCCTGTGAATATTTAATTTCCGCATATTCCCATGCCTCTTTAGGGGCATAACCGATGTCTGCAAGCATACCAAAGAAGGCCTCTCCAAGCTCGCGCTCGGGGCCTTCTTTGGTTGATTGTTTTTTGAGCACATACGCGCCTGAGCCCCAGACGATGCTTATAACACCGGCCTTTTCAAGCTCAGCAAAAGCCTTCTTCACAGTGCCTCTGGACACACCAAGCTCTGACGCTAAATCCCTCTCTGTGGGAAGCTTTGCGCCATAGGCGAGGTCGCCCGATTCAATCATATTTTCAATTCGGTTCATTATTTGGCGGTAAATCGGCTCATGGGACATAATATATTACCTTATCACCCAGCTGGTTGTTCTCAAAATTTCATAGAAGCTTTCAGATTCGTACGCAACTACATTGTCAGATACTCTGGTAACGCCTGGGAAATGTGACGCACGGTTAGCATGACCATGTTCTTTGCAGTAAAGCTCTGCCTTGAAGTAATTAGGCAATGTAGTAAGTGCGCTCTTTAAGTCTTGCTTAAGTGCTTTTTCGCTGAGTTCACGGATGGCTTTAAGAGTATCTTCAGTAGAATAGTTAATGGTTAAGTTGCCAAGCCCGTCCTTGACTGTGCAAGTAACAAGCTTTGGATGCAGATCTTTCGAGTCTTCACAAAGCATTTTGTCGCCGCTCAAAAACACTGTCGGAACGCCTTCAAGGGCGCAAGCATAGCTATAGAGCAAAAACTCGCTGGCATTTACGCCATTGATTATAAGTCCGGTATGAGCACCACTTAAGGTGTGGCTCATTGGGTTGCCCATTCTGGCAGCCGCTGTGTGATAACCTATGAACATAGCCGCATCAAACGTTTTGTCAATGCCATAAGCCATAGAATACGGATGTCCATTCCAGCTGCGAATAAGCTTAACTCCGGTTGGCATACGTGTCGGGTCTATGTTTCTGCCTGAAGAATGAGCGTCTCTTACCACAATTTCAGTGGCTCCTGCGGCTTTTGCGCCTTCAATAGCTGCAAGCACTTCGTCTGTCATTTGCTTTGCATGGAGTTTGTAGTCTGGGCCTGTATGCTCCGTCTCAACCCATGCGGTGGTGGTGGTTACACCTTCAATATCTGCGCTGATAAATACTTTCATTTGACTTTCTCCTCCTTATTATGTACAAGTATTCGGCAGTCATGCCGATATTTATTATTTATAGACCTTTGCCACTCTGCCTGAAATTATAGAGAGTATAGCAAGATATGACTGACCCATTTGAGTCTGCAAGTCAAGCACAGTCACAGCTTCGTCCCCGTCCGTGCCTATTACGGTTACTAGGTCTCCAATTTTTGCGTCTATGCCGCTCACATCAAGGAACATTTGATCCATGCAAATGCCTATAACCGGTACTTTCTTTCCATTAACAATCATCACGCCTTTGCCAGAGCTGCCAAGCGCGCGCAGGTATCCATCGCCATAGCCCATGCTGATTGTCGCAACATCAGTAGGCTTTGTGACTTTATATGCGCCGCTGTAGCCAACAGTTTCGCCTACAGGCACAGTCTTAACATACGAAATATAAGCACGCCAGCTAAGCGAATATGAAAGCCCAAATTTGTTAGTTGGCTTGCCGTGTTCATCTAAGTTCTCGTCAATACCATGAATTAATACGCCGGGGCGGACATGCGTTATCTCGTCATCAAAGAGCCAAGTAGTCGCACCGGAGTTTGAGGTATGGATATATTTAAATTCAAACCCATGTGCTTTTGCTTGCGCGAGTGCGGCTTTGAACCTGGAAAATTGCTCATGAGTCGCTGATTTGTCTCTTATTTCAGACTGGTAGAAGTGCGTAAAAATGCCTACAACTTTGACATGGGAGAGCCCTTTGAGAAATTCGCACAGCATGTCTACTTCCGCGCCAGGCCTAACACCTACTCGATTAAGCCCTGTTTCAATTTTTATGTGTACAACAGCTGTTTTACCGGCTTTTTTCGCTTCCGCGTTCAAAAGTTCCAAATATGCTGTCTCATACGCCGCGCTTTGTAAGTCATATTCTACAATCGCCGGAATATTATGATACGGCACACCGCCCATAACAAGTATCTCTTTTTTTATGCCCGCATTTCTAAGTTCTATAGCCTCGGATGTCGTAGCTACGCCAAAGGTTTCTATGCCGCAGTTAGTATCCAAATGCTTACCTATTTGTACAGTTCCCATGCCATAAGCATTACCTTTAACAACCGCGATAATGTCAACCTTAGGGCCAATTCCTTTCCTTATTTTCTCAACATTGCTTTGAATCACACCCAAGTCGATTTCTAAATAACAATTATGTACGCTCAACTCTCCCACCCTTTCTTTTTTCTTGTATACAGTATACCAGAAAAAGGGTTATAATGTATATACTAAATTCCATCAAGAATGATAATATCATAAGATAGCTTGTTATCTTATGATGTTATTATCCTTGATGATAGGCGGCGCGCGCGGCAGCTGCGCCGCCTATCCAAACAAAACAGTTGCGTTTGCGACGGTTTTGTTTGGACTTTAGTATCTGTGATGAGTAAATAACAACCAATAAAACAATTTCAGGAGGGAAAATTATGCCAAAAGCAAACAAAGTTTTAGTTCTCTTTAACATGAATGATGAGCAGAGGTCCAGACTGGAAGCCATCAACCCGGATGCCAAGTACATATATGAGGTACCGGGCACAGTTTCACAGAGCGTCATAAACGAAGCGGATGTTATACTTGGCAGCATAAAACCGGAAGCGGCGATTGAGTCAAAAAACCTCAAGTGGCTGCAACTTTGGAGTGCCGGCTCTGACCCTTTTCAGAAATTCGGTAGATTCCCGGAGGGGGCTTTGTTAACGAACGGAACAGGAGCCTACGGACTCACTATTTCAGAGCATATTATCGCTATGATAATAATGCTCAAAAGAAAGTTGTACGTGCATTATCAAGATCAGCTTGAATGCAAATGGGGTAGCGGTGTTGGCGAAATATCCTCAATCTACGGTTCAACAATACTTATCATTGGACTTGGAGACTTAGGGCGCGAATTTGCGAAAAAAGCCAAAGCCATGGGCGCGCATATAATAGGCGTCAGGCGCTCAGAGGGAGGCATTCCGGATTTCGTCGATGAAGTTTATACAGTGGACAAGCTTGATGAATTATTGCCAAGAGCTGATATTATTACCATGTCTGTGCCGGACACGAACGCGACCAGACAAATGATGAACAAAGAGCGCTTGGCAAAGCTTAAGAAAAACGCCGTGATTGTTAACGTTGGGCGAGGAACAGCCATCGATACGGAAGCGCTTTATGAAGCACTTGCAGAGGAGCGTATAGCGGGCGCGGCCTTGGATGTGACAGACCCTGAGCCATTGCCGCCTGAGCATAAGCTTTGGAAATTGCCCAATGTGCTCATAACACCGCACTCCTCAGGTAATCATAATCTGCCGGAAACTTATAGGCGATTGATTGAGATAGCTATTCAAAACTATGAGTCGTACACAAACGATAAGCCGCTTAGGAATATTGTTGACTTTAAGAGGCAGTATTAGAGTCTGTTCATAAAATAACACCAAGGTGGTGAGCTTATAAGATGGGCATAACAACAATAAAAAAGGGGAATCTTTCTTAGCTATGAAAAAATTACTCTTGAGTATTTTTGTGATAATGTTTTGCGCTTTTATTGTTGTGCACAATCACAATTCAGTTAAGGTGCAGCTTGAACTGGGTGCTTCAGATATATTTAGTCAAGAGGAAATTGAATCTGCGATGAATGTTGTAAAAGAAGCATTTGCAGATCGCTTTGGCAGGCACAGCAGACTTATTAGTTTGAGCTATCAAGAAGGTAGTTTTAAATACTTTAGTAATGCTTTTGGTTTTGATAAAAGTAATAATATACTTATAATGTCTACTTATGATCAACGGAGATATGGTCGGCTTGGTCATGGATGGAAATTGTCCCGAGAGGGTTCATCAGAGCCATGGGTTTTAATTAGTGGTCCGTTCCCGGGGAATATGGGGCATTGAATGAAGCGATTGCACTGTGGGTGAGAAAACTCCATCTTTTTCATTATGGGAAAAGGTCTTTAGCAAGCTATACATCGATATTTTGTCATTAAACTGCCCCACCTAATTTGAGGTGAGGCAGTTTCTTATTTCATGCTATTTAGATTCTTTACACAAATTCAAACTAGCTTGCTGTAAACCCTGTGCTTGCGCCCGCACCATAAGGGGTGTAGGGAACATTTACTATTTCGCCGTTAAAGCCATTAAAAGCGTTATATCTTCCTAGGCCTGCTCCTCTTGCTTCGTTTCTTACGATATTATTGTTATAGCCATTAATTCCTTGCGGCCTGTAAGCACCTCTGTGTCCAGAGCCGTACGTACCGTTAAGACCATATACATTGTCATATCCATGCTCATATACATCGTTTAAGCCATAATATCTGCTAAAACCGTCGTTAAACCCATGATTTCTTAAAGTGTTATTAACACGAGGTATCACACCGTCAAATCGGTGATTCCTGCTGAATCTATGATTTCCTGTCATACCATCGCCAAAACGATAGTCTCTGATTAGCCCATCAAAATAATTGTAGTTTCCCACATAACCTCTAGTGGCTGCAGGGTTTCTATACATTCTATTATGATAGCTTCTTGTAGGGCCATGGGATCTTAGGAAGCCACCCCGATATCTATTGCCGGAGGCATGATTTCTGAAAAACCTATTAGTTCTTCTATGCCCATCTCGGCGAATGTGATTAATATCATTACCTCTATAGCTGTTATCTAAAGCTGTGTAACTCCTAACAACACCTTGGTTATAAACACTGGGTGCACCGGCTCTGTTGCCTGAATTTGGCATATAATTAGCTGAATGCTGAGGGCGTCTTAAAACTCTGGTGTTACTGGGAGTGGTGGGATTGCTTGCTGTTTTTACGCGTGAAGGTTTGTGTTCGGTTTCTTTTGCCTTCTCAGTAGCGGCTGATCTGGTTGTGGTAATATGACTTTCAGCTTTCTTACGTGCTGCTGCGGCTGATTCGTGTAAATCTTTTGTAGCTCTATTTGGAACAGGTGTCCTTACATTATTTTTCTCATGATCTTTGTTTTTCTCGTGCTTTTTCTCATTATGCTCTGTATGAGATGATCTTGTTGTTCTGTTCTCAGCTTCTTTTTTAGGAACTACTTTATTTTCTTTTTCTGTGATTTGAGCAGGGACTCTGTTTATATTTCTGTGAGTCGCAACGCGTTCGCTCGTCAAGTTGTGTGAATTTCTCGTATTTAAGCTGGGAACTCGGGTATAATTACCTAGAGTGTTATCAGCAATCGTTGTTCCGGGCCTGGAATATGCTCTTGAGCTATATCCGCGGCCAATGGTGCTGCCGAAACGATTATGCGCGTAATTATTATGGTTTCGGTATCCGTTAAAGCTTCTCGTTATTGGGTTATGGAGCCTTCCATCGTTTACGCCTGCGTTGTATCTTGTAACAGGGGCGCTTGAACAGCCGGTGGAAAGTAACATAACACAAAGGCCGGATGCAAGTAAAATTTTATTTATATTCACAAAGCTTTCCTCCTATATAGTCATGACAGTATATTTGAGATACTCTTGGAGCATCACGATATTATAATCTGCAAAATTGAGATTATAAATACTAATAGAAAGATGGTACCTTGCGAAAAATTTTACACTTTTTAAAAACTTGTCTATATTATAGTCGATTAAATCGACTATAAGGAGGGCAACTTGTTTGACTATGTTTTTAACTTGTGTTATACTGCTCGTGTATGTAGAATTTGCTATTTTTGCAATTAAGGAGTGAAGAGTATGGAAGTTTCAACCAGGCATTTTGGGAACATCGAGGTTAGCGAAAGCGAGATAATTGCGTTTGAGTGCGGACTTCCGGGCTTTCCTGATGATAAAAACTTTATAATTATAGTTGATGAAAATGCGGAAAATAGATTTTACTGGCTACAGTCAATGGATGATGGCGAGATTTCTTTGGTGCTTATTGACTCTTTTGATATGATGCCGGATTATGATCCTCTTATTGATGAGTCAGAAATTGAAGCGCTGGGTCTTTTAGATATTGAAGACTTGCTTGTTTTCAATGTTGCTGTTATTGGGGAAAACATGTCGGACTCGCTTGTTAACCTAAAAGCGCCTGTAGTTATCAACAATCGCACAAAAAAAGGCAAGCAAATTATCGTAAACAATGAAGATTATTGTACCAGCCATAATTTGGAAGAATGCATTAAAAACGAGGGGAGGGTATAGCCATGCAGACGCTGAACATTAAACAGGGAGACATTATTATGATTGGCGATGATACCGAGGTTGTCGTTTTGAGTGTTCTGGATGAACAGGTTGAGCTTGGCATAACAAGCCCTCATGTAGTTTCTGTTAATGAAAATTCTGTTAGCGAAATAGACGAGCAAAATGAAGGCGGCGAGCATAGTGTATGTGAGCATAGTAATGATGAACTTTACGAGCAAATTAAGCAGTTCAACAGAGAGTCTCTGAGAAGATCGGGGCTGGATATTGTACAAAACATGTTTCTGGTCGATGTGGAGTAAAGATATATTTTTATCGCTTGAGGCGAAAATCATCTCAAGCAGGCGTCCGTGCATTTCGTGACTGAAATACATAGGTGACAGGGCGTTCAATTTAATTCATGATAATAGGCATAAAACAGGCTGTCCCTCATAATTATATTATGGGGGATTTTTATATGAAAAGATTACTTTATTGTGTGTTGCTTATGATTTTAATATTCTTAGCGGCGCCATATTTTGTTGTGATACTGTTTGATGCCGGGGCTGAGCGTAATGTTGAGCCTGTTTTGGTCGTACCTATGGCTACGGATGAACGATTAAATCTTGCGCGATCGATTTATATGTACTTGGAAGAGCCGGATGATTTTGAGAGGTATCTGATAGGTGTAGTTGCGGCGGAAATGCCGGCTCTTTTTCACATGGAAGCACTCAAAGCACAGGCTGTCGCGTCGCGAACATATGCGATTTATTCAATGGCGGCACTGAGCATGACAGAATTCGATTATTCGCGGATAAGCGAGATTTGGCAGGCATATCTCACGGAAGCGGAGATGCGCGGACGGTGGGGCGATAGTTTCGATATGCATTTTGGTGCGATTTCTGAGGCGGTTATCTCGACGGCGGGTGAGGTTTTAGTTTATAATGGCGAGCCAATTGTTGCGGTATTCCATGCGTTCTCGGGTGGCATGACAGAATATTCGGGGAATGTATGGAATGAGCAGCGGCCATATTTGAGAAGTGTAAATTCTGATTTTTACATGAATAGGTCGGACTTCGAGTATGTAAGTGAGTTTAGCGGGAATGATTTTGTAGCGCGTATGAGGTCGGAATTTCCTAATATTATGTTTGATGGCGGAGATATTGCTAACCAAATAATAGTAAACGAGCGTTCGAATGCGGGGTATGTGACGCGTGTGACTATCGGCAATAAAACCATGGACGGGGCACAATTGAGGCGGGTTTTGGGGCTTAGGAGCACAAACTTTGCAGCGTCTAGGGAGCTTGATAAGATTGTGTTTCGTGTACGAGGGCATGGGCATGGCGCAGGGATGAGCCAGGTCGGGGCGAATGTGCTGGCGGGGCGAGGATATAGTTACATAGAGATTTTGAAGCATTATTATAGCGGGGTAGAGGTAAGGCCATAAGCCCCTGGGGCTTCACCCCAGACCCCACAAACTTTTGAAAAAGTTTGACCAAAACTTTGGCTATAAACCGTGCATATGCACGATTTTGTAGTCCATGGGTGTTGTGTCCTTTGAATGTAAATTGATTCTCTGAAGGGATGGGGTTCCATCTCCGCCTGTAAATCATATTCCTAGCATGGCAGGCGGGGACCGGCCCCGCCGATGTTGGGTATAAAACTTTGAGACTATAGTGATCGACTATATCACTGCAAAAACAGTAAGGAAGTTCTGTGTTCTTGGTATCATCAAATAGCCATCTTCACATAAATTTTCCATGATTTCAGCCATGCCGTTAAACGCAAGTGCTGCAAGAGGCTTGCATTGTTCTTTTACAGCAGCAGGCGCGTGGTTTTCCATTATTTTTGTCACAGCAGGGGCGATTTCTGTAAGCATTGATGCGACTTCGTTTATCGTCTCTGAACAAAGGCTGCGGAGTTTCTCATATTGTTCCTTTGTCATCACAGGGCAGAGAGACTTATACGTATCTCTGTCTTTTATGATAAATTCACGCTGAATATACTCTGCAATTTGGTCTGGATTATACTTGTCAAAAGATTTATGAGCCGACGCAAGCAAGAAGTCTATGTCTTTCAGTGCGTCAATGCCTATATGCGGCTGATATTTTTCAAGCACTCTATAGTTGCTTGCATGAACCCAGCCATTATAATGCGCGCTTGTGCATTCTCCGTATATCCCAATGAACCCACTGCGTTGTTTGTGTTCATAGTTATATCCTAAAATATAACCTCTGCCGCCAAGTGGCAAAATAGGCATGGGCGAATCGTAGTCTTGCTTTTTCATTGAAGCATGCCATAATAAAAAATGGGAAACAAACCATCTTAAGTTATTTTGTTGTATTTCTGACGTGTTGAACACGATTTCTTTGAATGTGGGTATCATTTTATCTGTGAGCTGCATCAGTACGTTGCTGTAGTGTTTATACATGCTTGCAGTTTTCATAGTGATTTCCTTATCACAGGAATCTGTGTAGATGAAGATGTTTACCTGGTACTTGGCTCGCGGTAACAGCTTAACAATTTCATGATTAATCATAATATTTAGTTCGTCCTCAATATAGGGTGCAGACACTCCAAGCTCAACGCTTAATTCTTCAACTGTCATGGGAGAATAATAAGTTGCTAGAAGTATATTGCCGGGAAGCCTTCTTTTTTCATGCATTTCTATAAAATCTTTGTATGAGAGAGAGGTGCCGGAAACCCATTTGTCAAGCCTTAAAATGTCGGGGTTATAACTCTTTTCTCCATATTCTCGTGCCATATTTGTGCCCTCCTTCACAATTTTTCTTGCTTTGAACAACAAGTGTTTTACCGCTTCAACAGTGATAGAAAGTTCTTCCGAAATTTGGGAGCAGCTTTTTTCTTCGATGTAATATTTAACCATAGCTTCTCTATACTTACGGGCGAGGAGAGACATCTCACGACGAAGGATATTTACATCCTCTTTCAGCAACAGAGTACTTTCGATATCTGCTTTTGAATCGGGGATATAATGAGTACTTTCAATCGTTGTGAAATTTTCTTTTTTTCGCGCTCGTATATAGTTACTGTAGGTATTTCTCGCAACTGCCCACATCCATCCATAAAAAGCATTTTCATTTTTAAGCGTATCAACGGAAGCAATCAGTTCAGTTACTATCTGTTGTGATAACTCCTCCGCTTCGGCTGAGCCTGATACCCTTGACCTTGAGAATGCAAATATACTTTTCATGGAGTCTAGAATTTTTTCTGTAACAAAGTCTCTGTCTTCCATAAAATCGGCTTATCATTCCTTTTCTGTTCGCTTTTGAGAGCTCTCATATATATAGTAACGAAAATGGAGTTTGGTTTACGAAAAAGATAAAAAAATTGGAGCGCAGCATTTTAGTTAACTGCGCTCCGAATTATACACTGCTTTAACCATCCCTAGCTTCTAAACGGTGTAAGTCCCATCTTCGCCATTCGCTCAATAATTTGGCGGCCATTTTCACGCATCCCTTCAGCGTGATAGTGCAGTCCAAATCGGCGCTGGGTTTCGTTTATTTCGCCGCGCTTTTGGATTTCTTCGAGAATTAAAGCTGCTTCGTCAGCGGGATATGTAGTTAAGAGTGCGGCTTTTAGGGTTTTAAGCATCTCTGCTTTTTTTGTGTCGTCTGCTGGCAGTGGTGTTGCGGAATGCGTGTATTTTTGCTGATATTCACGCACAATATTAGATTCGTCAATACCCGGATACATATTGTCAAAGATCATGATTTCGCGGCTTAGCTTTTCTCTTGGCGGTGTCAGGTCATTTTTAGGATAGCCTAAAGAGAGCATGACTATCGGATAAGAGCCTTGGGGCATCCCGAAAAGGGTTGAAATTTCATCGCCCAAATTGTTTACAGAGCCAACATAGCATGAACCCAGTCCAACCAAGTGTGCGGCGGATTCTACGATTTGCGCCATACACATGACATCTTCTGCGGCAATCAAAAAGTGCATATAGCTGTCTGTGCAGGTGAAAGGCGCTTTTTCGTGCGTGGCAAATATTTCCATTTTATGCCAATCTACGAAAAACAGGAGATTGACAGGAGCCTCGCCAATAAACTTCTGATTGCCACACATCTCCATGATTTTTGTGCGCTTAGCTTCATCAGTAATATTGATCACACTTATTGGCTGCAAGTTGCCGCCGGAGGGTGCTTGTAATGCGGCTTTCAAAATCTCGTCTAAAATTTCGTCAGGGATAGGGTCGCTTTTGAAGCTGCGTGTGGAGGTGCGCACTTGCATTTTTTTTATGGCTCTCAGGCCGTCGTCTTTTGTCCAGTCCATTTTATTGCCTCCTTTGTTATTTTGTGGTATGCTGAAACCGTTCAGCTTAGAAGAAGCCTTATGTTGAATTACTATAAGATATAGTTTTATGCTATCGTAATTAAGATATTAAGTCAAGTAGAACAGAGCACTTGGCCAAAGACAGAGAGGAAGCCATGATGAAGAAAAATTATAATGAGATTTTATATAAAAACGAGACAATTGAGTTAGAAAATATTATTTTGAGGAAATATCGGGCTGATGATGCGGAGGATATTTTTGAATATGCATCTGATGTAGAGACTGTTAAGCATTTGACTTGGTCAGGAGTGCAGAGCGTTGAGGAAGCTAGGGCCGGTATATATGACTACTACTGGTCAAAGCCGGGGATTTATGCCATAGAGTTCAGAGAAAATGCAAAATGTATAGGTTGCATTGATTTAAGAATTAAAGTGGAGAATGAAAAAGCTTCGCTTGGCTATGTGCTGAACCGAAAATACTGGGGACGCGGGCTGATGAGTGGGGCGCTTAGGGCAGTGCTTGAACTTTGCTTTGAAAAGCTGGAGCTAAATCGTGTCGAGGCCGGTCATTTTGTAGGCAACGAGGCGTCAGGGCGCGTCATGGCGAAATGCGGCATGGTACAAGAAGGAATATCGAAACAGTCGAGCAAGGTTAGAGGGGTGTTTCGCGATGAGGTGCATTACGCGATTACTAGGGAGCAGTGGGTGGCGTTAAAATAATGATAAGGGAGAACAGATGCTCGTAAGCTGTTTTGTGCCGCTAACATTACTGTGCCCCCTAGGGTATGTTGATTAACTCAAGAACATCATCGAGTTCTTGCTGAGTCGTTGCTGTAAAATCAACATATTGATTTTAACCCTGATATATGATATTGTCTATTCATCAGATGTTATAACCCACCCAGGAGGAGTCCCCCCTTGAAACTGCAAGAATCAGCTGAAAATTATCTGGAAACTATATTTGTACTCGGGATATCAGGCGCGCCTGTCCGCTCAATCGATGTAGCCATGGAGCTCGACTATAGTAAGCCCAGCGTAAGCGTAGCTATGAAAAATTTACGCGCAAAGGGCTATGTCATTGTGGACACAGACGGATACATTACACTGACCGAAAGCGGACAAAAAATTGCAAAGTCAATGTATGAGCGCCATGTGCTCATATCGGATTGGCTCATTTTCTTAGGCGTGGACAAAAAAACTGCGATGACTGACGCCTGCAAAATGGAGCATAGCATGAGCGAGGACAGCTTCGAAGCTATTAAAGCACATATTGAGGCTTGGAAAAAAGCTTGTCAGACTTAGACCCCGAAAATTATACTGTGTTCGCGTTATCTTTAGCCATCTTCTCCTTCTTTTTCTTTGTCATAATCCCACCTATACGCCCGCTTTCTCGAGCTGTAAGGCTTTTCCAGCCTGTGGAATTCACTTTATCCATAAGTCCCAGCTCTTCAGCTATTTCTAATTTCATTAAGTCATTTTCCGTAAGTGGCTTCTTTTTGTTACTCATAATGCACCTCCGCTGCGAATATTGTGGCACTCCTACTTCAATAATAAGTCTGGACAGTCAGCCGCTAGCTTATACCATGGCAAGTTAACCATTATTCCTTGTACATTGAAGAATGCCTCTTTCTAAAATATAAGCACAAAAAATAAATCAAATTTATATCTTAATTCGTATCATACTCCTATAACCCCGCTTAAACTCAGCCGGAGCTGTTGCTTGACAAATTGCTTAAAATATTGTATCATCATTTAGTGCGTTAGTTAACATTAGTTATGTAAATGACGCTCAAGAGATTCAGGATTTGCGGCATATGCTGCATACAAAGAAAAGAAAGAAGGTTTGAAACATGTTAAAGAAGTTTTTCGTTGTTTTGGTAAGCGCGTTTTTAGTCAGCGCCGTTTTGGTAGGCTGTGGAAATGGCGGCGGCAACCAGGCAACACCCATTGCACCACCGGCACCGCAAGAAACTGTTAGTGCTGTTCAGCAATTTCTCAATGACTACGCAGCTGAAATAGAGGCGGAGTTTGAACCTATTGCAGGTATGCTAGGCGAAGGCTCAAGCATTGCTATTGAAGCCGGCGAAGGCGAAGAGTTAGTATTTGTATTCACTTATGGCCCTGATATGCCAACAGAAGGCCTAGGCGCGATCTTGGATAGCATGCTCCCGCTTTTAGCTCCTGTGTTTGAAGATTTGGCTGCTGAATTACAAGTGGAGTTAGGTGTTGACACGCTTAGACTGACAGTACGCTACCAAACTTATGGCGGCGAGGTATTGGCAGAGCAAAGCTTTGACAGCTAATTTAAGCTTCAATGTTATATGTAATAAATATGTGAACATGCACAACCGTCTGTCGAAAAATTTCGATAGGCGGTTGTTTCTTTGTGGAGCTACACAGTCAGGGAGTTTTTGGAAGTTTCTCTGTTGACTGCGGCATTGTGATGGTTGTTATCATATGTTATAATTACTATATTCTCTGGCGCACGGAACTAGCATAGTTGATATTTTATACGTATAACATATATGAATGGGGGAATAAACTTGGCTGAACTTTGGGATATTCTTGACGAAAAAGGCAGCGCAACAGGCCGCCTTCATGAGCGTGGCAAGCCTATGGATAAAAGTGAATACCACCTTGAGGTTTATGTATTGATTGAGAACGACAAAGGTGAGTATCTTATATCGCAAAGGTCGCCAAACAAGTCACTTCCAAATATGTGGGAATGTACAGGCGGGAATGCGGTTGCGGGTGACGATAGCTTGACGACGGCATTGAAAGAAGTAAAAGAGGAATTAGGCATTACTCTTGAGCCGCAGAACGGACGAATAATTCAACATCGCTTGAGGTGCGGTACTGCTGAGTGTAATGGCTTGGTAGATGTTTGGTTATTCCGGCAAAATGTAGACCTATCGGCCATAATTCTTGCTCCTGATGAAACTTGCAATGCAATGTGGGCAAGCCGTGATAAGCTTAACCATATGATTGACGAAGGAGTGTTCACAACATGGGGGCTGTATACATATATTGACGAATTGCTAGAGGAAATTAAAATGAATTGATGAGCTATACAATATGAGCACTTTCCTCAGTTGAATTAAATGCTGTTTTTGAAGGAAATACGTATAAAAGTATACACTTGCTCGGCTTTGTGGTATTATATTGGAAGGTGACTGAGGTTGAACGAATGACCTTAGACATAGATACTCTGGCCGGAAAGTTTGGGTCTATCCTGTGCTTGATATGGGTAGTCCTTAAACGAAGTGCCACAAAATAGCTAAGTATAGACAGAGAGGCGGACTGTTGACATATGAACAATAAATACTACCCCATGAACTCAGCTGAGGTTCTGGATCAAGTTATGGAAGTATACAAAAAAAGTTTTTTCAAACAGCTGGCTGTGTCAGTAATTTTTAATATCATATTTATAGTAGTATTTTTTATCATATTGTTTGTGAGTTTAATAGCTATGGCTGCTTGGTTTACCGGCATAGCTACACAGACTGGGCTTGGGGCTGGATCAATAATAATGATAGCAGGGTTCATGATATTTTTACTGCTGGGGCTATCAGTTTACGAGGCATTGACAGGGACGGGAAACGCTTTGGTCACAAAACAGGTGTTTTTAGGAGAACACTGCAAGATAGGATCTGTAATCAAGAATACATTTAAGAAGATGTGGATAGCAACTGCTGCTGCTGTGGCTAATTTGATTGTATTCCTACCGGCGTTCCTTGTAGTAGGCGCGCTGATATATTTATATATCACTACATTGATGCGTTTTGATAATTGGATGAATTTATCTGTCGCATTTACGATAACATCTGTCATCGTGCTCATCGTGATAGTGTTGGCTTTTTTTATAATTTGCGGCACTATAACTATGATGAGTCTGTCTGTTGCTATATTTGAAGGGAAATGGTTTTTTGGCGCTGTTAAGCGAAGTTTTGCACTCGCTAGACCTGATTTTTGGAAGCTTGTGGGGCTTATGGCGGTTTGGTCAGTGGTTACGGCGGTTGCCTCCTACGGCATTGAGAGCTTTTTTAGCATTAGCTCTATTCTGATTCCATATCTTCTTCCACAGGAAATTGCATTTTCTCTGGCTAGGATCACAGGAAGCGCTCAACTTGTCTTTTCGCTGGCGCTGACTATGCTTCTGTTTCCGTTGTCGGGAATCTTTTTTACGCTGGTATATATAAATCAGCGAATCAAACACGAAGGGCTTGATATCGAGCTAAATTTGAGCGCGTTGAGAACATCTATGTATATCGACCAGCACAGCGATAAGGAGTAGAACATGGCAGCATTTGAACCAGCGATGCAAGAAGCACTGAGAGATTCGCGATACTCATATCTGACCGGCAGATTCGATGGCATCATCGAGCGAATCGAGGATATCATTATACGAATTCTGGAGTTTATAGTGCGTCAGTTCGACGCTGAATTTACAGGCTTTGGCGAAGGCGTAAATACGAACGTGATATCCGGTACATTTACTGTACTGGCCATTGTTTTTATTGTTGCGCTAGTCGCTTTTTTTGCGCATATGGTTTTCAAGCACAGTCGTGCCAAAAATAGATACTCGGAAGAAATTTTTGAAGACTATAGGGCCAATCGCCTAAGCTATGATGAGGTAATGGCGCTGGTGGCAAAGCATGATGCTGAAGAGAACTTTAAAGAGGCTGTGCGCTATCGATATATTGGGCTTATAATGCTTTTTAATGCCAAGGAAATTGTGAAAGTGACTGATTCGATGACAGGCGGGCAATTCGAACGTGAAGCCGCGAGAAACATATCGTCTGCGCAGAACGGTGTAAGAGAAACCGTCAATATGTATTACTATCTGTTTTTTGGACATAAAGCAGTAAGCCCCACGGATTATGCGAAATATTTGCAGGCCTACAACGCAGTCATAAAGGAGGCGCATCTCTATGAAAAAAATTAACTTGCGCCGGATTATTGTTCTGCTCGGGTTGTTTGTGCTTTTGTTCTTGGTAAGTCGATTTACTAATATATTTGGCGGGCTCGGATATCCGCCTTTTACAACATTTTCATCAGGCAAAGAGGGGGTTTCCTTGGTTTATGACACATTGAGGGTCATGGGCTACCCTGTTGGACGGGACATTATGTTTTTATCGGCCGAGCGGCCTGTGAATAATGTGCAATTCGTGATTGCGCCGTGGTATTTTGATGATGAGCTGCGTGAGGGCATGATTGACTGGGTTGTGCGCGGTGGTCAACTGATGTTTTTTGAGTACGGACGATGGCAGGGCAATAGTTTATTGTCCGGCGTGGTTCCTAATAACTACATTCACATAGAAGGCGGGACTCTCTACAGAATCGGGTTTGGCACATTATTTGTAGGTGATGCATCCAAGATAACGAATATAAGCCTTTTTGAAAACAATGGTGAATATGGCCAGCTAGTAGTTGATATCCTAAATACAATGGAGTTTAGGCGGATATATTTTAACGAGGCGTATCATGGTTATAATTTAAGCCGTTCGTTTTTTGATATATTACCGCAGCCCTTGAGGCTTATGGGCGTTCAATTGGCACTGGCTGGGATTGTATGTGTGATATATATGGGCAAGCGATTTGGAAAGCCCTCGCCTTACTATGAGGAGGTTGAGCGTGAGGAGAATGAGTATGTATTTACCCTCTCCAATTTGTATATGTCGATAGGGCTTGGAAATGCCGCGCTTTCGGTATATGACAGGAAACTAAAAAAGTGTGCTGCTGACTACTTCAGGACACTCGCAGAGCCTGACTTTCATGATATTCACGCACTGTGGAAAGATGAAGATAAAAGGCACCTGGGTAAACTTGAATATATCATCGAGAACAGAGAACGCGAGTTCAATATAAAACGCAGAAAAGAACGCGGCGAATTCTTAAAAATGGCCGCATGCTATAGAGACTTGATTAAGGAGCTGAGATCATGATTGAAAAAGGATTTACCGCCGATTTGGCTGCCCGTATAAAAGGGGAAATTGAGAAGGCTGTAATAAACCAGCCGGAGATAACAGACTTTGCGCTCACATGCCTGCTGGCACGCGGACATGTGCTCATTGAGGGCGTGCCCGGTCTTGCGAAAACTTTATGGGTCAGAGCGCTCTCAAAGGCTATAGATGTGCGGTTTGGGCGTGTGCAATTTACATCGGATCTTATGCCGTCGGATATATTGGGCATGAAAATTTACAATATGGAGCAGGGGGCTTTTGCACTCAAAAAGGGGCCGCTGTTTACGAATCTTTTTTTGGCTGATGAGATAAACAGAACACCGCCGAAGACCCAATCGGCGCTTCTTGAAGTCATGGAGGAGCGTGCCATAACAATCGATGGCGAGACGATGGAGCTGGCATCACCGTTCATGGTTATAGCAACTCAAAATCCTGTGGAGTATGAAGGCACATATCCTCTGCCTGAAGCCCTTGTTGATAGATTTATGATGAAGCTTCTCATAACCTACCCAGGGATTGCCGCGGAGCGAGATATTTTGAGTATGTACAATAAAGGGTTTAACGCGGCAGACATAGACACCGCAGGCATAAGCGCAGTGGCAGGTGCTGTGGATATCGAGAAAGCTCGCGAGGAAATAAAAAACGTCGTGGTTGATGAGAGCATTTTGAATTACATTGTGAGCATAATAGAAACCACGAGGCGTGTGAACGCTGTAGCGATTGGCGCGAGTCCACGTGGGTCAGTGGCGCTTTTAAATAACGCAAAGGCCTATGCCGCGATAAAGGGGCGAGATTTTGTAGCGCCTGATGATATAAAGGAACTGGCACTGCCGATACTGCGGCACAGGATAATACTAAAGCCTGAGGCTGAAATAGACGGGATGAAGACAGACCGCGTTATTGAGGGGATATTGTCTCAGGTAAAGGTGCCGAGATGACACGGCGGCTGATTTACCTAGCGGCGCTCGGAATTGCAGTGATTGCGATTGCGGCACTTTATGCCCCGGGGTCTTTGGTGTTTGTTTTCATCGCATATAATACGCTTATAGCGTCGCTTTATGCGGCTGACTATTTCATGGCGGCAAAGCCCGGGGCCTTGACGATCGAGCGCCAAGATGACGATAAATTGTATTTTAAGACCACAAATACTATAACGTTCAGAGTGAAAAACTCACACCATACAGCAGTTAGTATCACGTTGAAAGATGAGCTGCCGGACTTTCACTTCAAGATTTCGCATACGAATATGGCAAAAATTGTGCCGCCCGGTCAGGAAAGTGCTTTTTCCTATACAGTGACGCCTGGAAAGCGTGGTGCATATATTTTTCCCGCTGTATATGTAAGATATGAAGGGCCTATGGGCTTGTGCCGCAGATATTTCAGCGTTAACGAGCCAAAACAGTTTAAAGTATATCCGAACTTGGGCGACCTAAGCAAATATAGATTGATTATAACAAAAAACAGACTTTTGGTAAGCGGGCAAAAACGCATACCCAAACGAGGTATGGGATTTGAGTTTGAAAGCATGAGGGATTATGTCCCGGGTGATGATTACAGGAAGATTAACTGGGCAGGAACTGCGCGGGCAGGCAAGCTCATAGTGAATCAATACGAGGCTGAAAAAAATCAGCCCGTATATATCCTATTGGATACAGGGCGGGCAATGAGCTATTCCATAAGAGGGTATAAGAAGCTGGATTACTCGATCAATGCGGCGCTTATATTGTCTGATATCGTTGGTCAAAAAGGCGATAACAGCGGATTGATGGTTTTTGACACAGAAGTCTCTGCATTGATAAAGCCGGGCAAAGGGAGCGCTCATAGAAATGAGATGATGGAGGCGTTATATCACATCTCAGACAGTAATATGTCGAGCGATTATGCGGGTGCGTTTATACACCTTTTAAGCGTTCAGAAGCGGCGCAGCATAGTCTTCATTTTTACAGACTTTGAGACCGGCGAAGAGGCCAGAGAGCTGATGGAGGCTGTGCCGATTCTGAGTCGCGCGCATATGCCTGTGGTGATTCTTTGTGTAAATGAAAGTCTTGAAAAAATTGCTGCCGGGAACTCGAAAAACCTGAGGTCAACCTTCAATGAAGCCATGGCTGAGAGCTTGATAGAAGAGCGCAAAAGTTTAGTCCGAGCGCTGAATATGCGCGGCGCCATGTGTATAGAAACCTATGCGGAGAACTTTGCGATAGATACGGTGAATCAATACTTGACGCTTAAGGAGCGCTTTTCGTAGAAGAGCGCTTCAGAAAGAACTTATAGTATGCAATCATAAGAAACCATGTCAAGAACGAAAATGCCAGCTTGAGCCTATAATCTATAGCTGTCGGGGTGAAGAAGCCTTCAATCAAGGCGCCTATAACGAGCATAATAATAATGCCCGGAATGAAATAAGCGGCGGATTTCGCATATTTCAAGGCAGAGTCTTTGCGAGAGAGATTGCCGGGGATAAGCATACCCTTTCCAATCATAAGCCCGGCACCGCCTGTTATGAATATTGCCATGAGCTCGATGAATCCATGCGGCAAAATCATGGCAAAAAACATGGCGAGACTGCCTCCGCCTGCTGCGACAATGCCAGCCAGAGCGCCTACTATAAGGCCGTTGTAGAATAAAACATAAGCAGTTCCAAGCCCGGCTGTAACGCCGAGCGCAAAAGCCAGAAAGCTTACCTGAATATTATTTGTTGCGATAAATGAACTGAAAAGCGCATACGCCCACGCCCAGTCGTTTGTGGGGTCTAAGTTTAGGTCATATACCGTAACGCCCGGGAAGAAAAAATTGCCATAGACAGGGTCCAACATGACGAGCACGAAAGCCAGCAATGATCCTGCCATGAAAATCAGACCGGAAGCCAATATATAGCTCCAAAACTCTTTGATAGCAAGGGGAAAACCACACGAAATATAATGCCAAACCCCAATGCGTCCCTTGTCTTCACGCACAAAGACATAATTATGACTTGTGCCGACAAGCTGATTTAAGTAAGAAACAATATTGCTGCCGGGGAAAAATGTTTGAGCATAGGACAAATGATGGCTTATATTCCGGTAAAGGCCTATGAACTCCTTAACCTCGTCGGAGTCAAGAGCCGATAAGGAATTCTTTCCCAACGTTTCATTGTAGACTTCTAACTTTTGCCATTTTTCTATATTTTTGGATATGAATTTGTCTTCTTTCAAGTCGAACCTCCGTGATTTTGCAAGTGAAGTGTTTACGAACAAATTAATTACAAAAGGAGCATACCATGAAAAGTATATTCGTGACAACCCCTGACAATATCAAAGTTGAATACAGGCTCGCAGGCGCGGGCTCGCGTTTGGGCGCAGTGATTATAGACACCGCCATACAATTTGCGTTATTTACCGCGACCATTTTAATTCTGGTATGGGTGCTGTTTGATTTTAGCTTTATCAGGCTTACAAATACTATTGGGAGATTTGCTAATGCTGGAGCTGTGCTTCTCCTGATTTATTTTGTAATATTTTTCGGATACTTCTTAGTTTTTGAAATAGTGATGAAAGGGCGAACTCCCGGAAAAAAAGTTTTTGGGCTCAGGACGATTCGAACAAATGGCCAGCCCATAACCTTTATACAGGCTATTATACGTAACATTGTGAGAGTATTTATAGACAATATGGGAGTCGGAATCGTCATGATGTTATTCACGAAAAACCACACAAGGCTTGGGGATAGTCTGGCGGGAACCATCGTTATCTCTGAAAACCCAAGTAAATATAAGATGCAGTCGTTGGTTTGGAGCCCGACAGCACCCAGCGAGGCTCAAACAGTAATAAATACTAAGTATCCTCTTACTTATGAGGAATATGAGATTTTAAAGGACTATTTTGCGCGCAGGGAAACTTTTTTGGATAATGGTCGTTATATTGAGAGCCGAATAGCTGATTATTTCGCTGAAAAGTTTGAAATTGATAAAGTGAGCGTGGATTTGCCGTTTTTGGAGCAGATAATGATTGAAAATGGTGGGATATAGTGAGTGTAATCCGGTGATTGACAAAACAGGTGTTGGGGAGCTCCCGACACCTGTTTTGTATAAATCGCACAAAACATAGCCTTTCGTGCATATATTGTTACAATGCAGCACTATGATGATGAACGACTATATATAATGGCGCGGGAGGGATATTATGTTTAACTATGAAAATGATGATACTAACCCAGTAGATTTGAGACAAGAGAATAATCTAATTGCAGGGAACAATGGTTACGAAATAGGCAAGGGCTGGCCGAAATTCAGTATTTCAGAGTTGGAGAAGATAAGAGGTTTGGATGGCCAAGAGTATGGTTTCAACCCATATACAAAAGAAATGGCGGGCGCAGCAAAAGAAGTTCACGAAAAGATAGTAACAATAGAGCTGGCTGGAGCCGCTGCGGACGAGGTTGTCACGAATAATGTCTCGATTCTTCAGGTTGAGCGGGCTCATATGAGCTGCTTGAGCGGGGAGCTTTGCAAAAAGATAATGCCTTTCATAAGAGAGGTTTTGAAAGACTACGATGAGACCAGCTCCATTTTTGGTGAGGATCTTGATATGGCACTGCTTTGTGAGGTTATAGATAAGTCGATGCAGCTCACTGCTCTTGCAATAAGCGATGTTAAAGAGATTATGTTTGAGGCCAAAGGCGGCGCGTGGGATAGGAGAGACTTGCTGTACTGTGTGTTTGAAGAAGTTGCCCTTAAAGAAATATTTGCGCAAAGAAGTCAATATCATAGCTAGGATGGGTCTGACTGGGGGAAATTCGCTGACCGCAAGGGATTGCATAGCAAAACCTTGCAAGCGAGTTCATACGCTAAGCTCCTCAAAAAAATGGCATTGCCATTTTTTCTACCAGAGTGAAGACTTTGTCTTCACTCTGAGGCAGCTCCATGCCGCCTAATTGCTTGCCGATTGCCTTGCGTTTTATGAATACTTGCGATATAATTGTGGAAACACAATAATAACCACCTGAGAAGTTTTTTCTGGTGCAGATTTTTTTTTGATATATTGTTCAGAACCTCTCGGCAATCTGTCATGGCTTAGGAAAAAAGGAGGCATATCATGCTCGACTTACTTATAAAAAACATTGGTGTTCTAGCAAGTGCCAGGGGACAAGCTCCTCTTAGGGGTACAAGCATGGGTGACGTAGCCATTATTGAAAACTGCGCCATTGGCATAGAGAGTGGGATTATAACCTATATTGGTTCAGAAAAGGACGCTCCCGCCGCCAATGAGTGTTTGGACGCGGGCGGGAACTTGGTAACACCGGGGCTTGTTGATGCACACACACACTTGGTTTTTGGCGGCTGGAGGCAACACGAGTTTGAGCTGAAGCTTTCAGGTGCCGCATATTTGGATATACTAAAAGCGGGCGGGGGCATACTTTCAACTGTTGAAAAAACCAGAGCCGCCACAGAAAATGAGCTTTTTGAAAAAGCGAAGGAAATAAGTGCACAAATGGCGCGCCATGGCACAACCACAATCGAGGCCAAAAGCGGCTATGGCTTGAATTTGGAAGATGAGCTCAAACAGCTTCGTGTCGTTAAAAGACTAAACAATGAAATGTCCCTGGACTTTGTGTCAACTTTCATGGGCGCGCACGCGGTTCCACCGGAATATAAGGGCAAGCCTCAGGAATATATCGATTTTGTATGCGATAAAGTTTTGCCTGTTGTAGTTTGTGAAGATTTGGCCGAGTTTTGTGATATATTTTGTGA
>Ga0123355_10000913_pt1 | contig 40903 bp, 38 predicted proteins | sample TergutEmb28metaG_3_FD_89872 | JGI IMG/M metagenome (GOLD analysis project Ga0123355, IMG submission 89872) | Embiratermes neotenicus P1 segment gut microbial communities from Petit-Saut dam, French Guiana - Emb289 P1 | ecosystem: Host-associated > Arthropoda: Insects > Digestive system > Gut ...
GCCTGATTAACAATTAGTTGAAATAACCGCTTGCTTTCTCAGGGCTTGGCGGTTATTTCCTTTTGTCTATGTATTCAATCAGCATTATAATCAATGCCGCAAAAGCGAGCATTAATGTTATCGTTTCAAATACTGACAATGGCCTCACCTCCTTTCGGAGGATATGGGCTAACCGCCTACCGTATTGGCAACGCCTACACGTATTGTATGTTACAAAATAGAGCTTGTCAATTCATTTTTCGACGCAGCTCAACTGGCCATAGTGCTCTAGCGATAACCCCTACTTCTCTCCCCGCAGCTCAATAATCCGATCCCGCAGTGCAGCGGCCAGCTCAAACTCCAGCATCTTGGATGCCGCTTTCATCTCACGCTCCAGCTTGGCGATGGCCTGATCCCGCTCGCTCTTGGTCATCTTCACTCCGTCTCTGCCTTTTGCCCGATCGGCGGAGATATCGGCGGATATTTCGATCAAATCCCGCACGCTCTTGGTGACCGTCTGGGGGGTGATCCCGTGGGCCACGTTGTAATCCGTCTGGATTTTCCGGCGGCGTTCCGTCTCAGACATGGCCCGCTCCATGGAGCGGGTAATGGTGTTGGCGTAAAGGATGACCACGCCATCGGCGTTCCGGGCGGCCCGGCCGATGGTCTGAATGAGGCTGGTCTCGGAGCGCAGAAACCCCTCCTTATCTGCGTCCAGGATGGCCACGAGGGACACCTCCGGCAGATCCAGCCCCTCCCGCAGGAGGTTGATCCCCACCAGGACGTCAAACTGGCCCAGGCGCAGATCCCGGATGATCTCCATCCGCTCAATGGTGGTGATATCGTGGTGCATGTAGCGGACTTTGATGCCCACGTTGGTCAGATATTGGGTCAAATCTTCCGCCATTTTTTTGGTCAGGGTGGTGATGAGGGTCCGCTCTTTTTTCGCCACCCGGGCGTGGATTTCGTCAAGCAAATCGTCGATCTGACCCTGGACGGGCCGGACGGAGATCTCCGGATCCACAAGCCCTGTGGGCCGGATGATCTGCTCCACCACCTGGCCGGAGCGGGATCGCTCATACTCCCCCGGGGTGGCGGAGACGTAGACGAACTGGGGAATCCGCTGGTTGAACTCCTCGAAATTTAAGGGCCGGTTATCAAAAGCCGAGGGCAGGCGGAACCCGTGAGAGACCAGATTCTCCTTCCTGGCCCGATCCCCGGCGTACATGCCCCGAACCTGGGGCAGGGATACGTGGCTCTCGTCCACGAAGAGGATAAAATCCTCCGGGAAATAGTCGAGCAAGGTCATAGGGGCCGATCCGGTTGGTCTGCCGCTGATGATCCGGGAATAGTTTTCAATGCCGTTGCAATAGCCCAGTTCCCGCATCATTTCGATATCAAACATGGTTCGCTGGGCAATCCGCTGGGCCTCGATGAGCTTGTTTTGCTCGTTGAACAGGCGCACTTGGGCGTCACACTCGGCCTGGATCTCGCCGATGGCCCGCTCCATCTTCTCCGGGCTTGTGACATAGTGGGAGGCGGGGTAGATGGCCACGTGATCCAAGATTTTCGTCGGTGTGCCGGTGACCACGTTGATAGCGGAGATCCGGTCGATCTCGTCGCCGAAAAACTCCACCCGGTAGGCGTAGTTTTGGGCGTAGGTGGGGAAGATCTCCACCGTGTCGCCCCGGACCCGGAACATGTTCCGGTCAAAGGCCATATCATTGCGCTCATAGCGGATTTCTACTAATTTTTTCAGCAGATCATCCCGCTTTTTGATCTGTCCCGTCCGCAGAGAGACCACCATATTGGCGTAGTCGCCCGGGTCGCCCAGGCCGTAGATACAGGACACGGAAGCCACTACCACCACGTCCCGCCGCTCTAAGAGGGCAGAGGTGGCGCTGTGGCGCAGCCGCTCAATCTCATCGTTGACGGTGGCGTCTTTTTCGATATATGTGTCCGAGTGGACGATATAGGCCTCCGGCTGGTAGTAGTCGTAGTAGGAGACGAAATACTCCACGGCGTTTTCCGGGAAAAATTCCTTAAATTCGCTGCAGAGCTGGGCCGCCAATGTCTTATTGTGGGCCAGAACCAGTGCCGGCCGCTGGAGGGATTCAATGACCTTGGCCATGGTATACGTCTTCCCGCTCCCGGTGACCCCGAGAAGCGTCTGCTCCGCAAGACCCAGCTCCGCCCCCTGAGCCAAGAGCCGGATGGCCTCCGGCTGATCCCCGGCGGGGGCGTATTCGCTTATGACTTTAAAATCTGGCATAGAGGCTCCTTTTTTGGTGTGGAATGCAGGTAACTACGAAAACAACTTTTTATGATAGTAATACGGGCCGCACTGGCTTTCATGCGTGACCACATATGTCCAGTTAAATCTTTTGCTCACGACATATAAATCGCTACTACGAAAATCAATGCCGTCAATCAGATCATTCTGCGTCAAAGTAGCCGCATTTTCCAAGTAATAGGCATAGTCATGGTGTTGGAAAAAAATATAGCATTGAGATTTATTCTGCGAGAGAAAAGAATTGGTTGCTTCCTCTCCATCTATGCAAGGACATCTTTCAAAGCTGAATATATGCCACATGAAGGCGTCTATATAAATATCATCCGTTTTTATTCCGGCGGCAAAGCTGGTCAGCCAATTGCTTTTTAACTCGGCAACCGTTTCGGAACCCGAAATATATTCAAACAAAATACCTTTGCTGGCCAACCGTGATTCCATATCTTTGCGGTACTTGCGAGCGAATTTATCTAGCTTCATTTATCAAACCTCATTAAAATCCGACATGGGAACTCCTCTGTGCGGAGTGGTTATGTTGTGCAATAAGCTCCTTTTCCAAAGGAGCCACCCCGGCATTCCTTCCGCCGTTCCAATCGGCCTGCGGCTTCACCTTGCCCTCTTGGGGCGTCAGTTATGTCAGCAAAGCTGACTGAGGATTGCCCTTGACCTGCATAGCCGCCTGCGCATCACCACCCCATCCGCCTTCGGCGTCCACCCCTCCAAAGGAGGGGAATTTAAGAATTTCGTGCCCTTATTCCCCTCCCTGGAGGGGTGCCCGAAGGGCGGGGTGGTCATCCCCTCGCCCAGAGGAGACTGTCAGGCGAAGCCTGACTGGGGGAGGAGACGCCTCCCTACAAGACAACTTCCTCTCCCAGTGCAATCAACTTTTTTAGCCGATGGCTCATACAGGACTTAGTTACGGGGGGATCCGCCAGTTGGGAGAGTTCGGCCAGACTGGCTTCGGGGTTGACGATCCGCAGGAGGGCCGTCTGGTGGAGTTTGTTCGGCAGGTTTTCCAGGCCCTGGCCCTGCTCAATACGGCGGATGGCGGCCAGTTGGGTTTGGGCGGCTTCGACGCTCTTGTCCACATTGGCCGTATCGCAGTTGACCCGTCGCTGGATGGTGTTTCGCATATCCTTTTCCACCTTGGCCGTCATCAGAGACATAGCCGCCTGAGGTGCGCCGATGGTGGTGAGAAAATCTTCAATCACGCCGGATTGTTTGAAATAGATCACATAGTTCCCCCGGCGCATAGCGTCCTTGGGAGAAAAGCCCAGCTCCATGAGCAGGGTGAACAGGGAGCGGGAGACGCTCCGGCGGTTGGTGGTGAGCTCCAGGTGATATCCCTTATCCGGGGCGGTGACGGAGCCGCCCGCCAAAAATGCGCCCCGGATCAGAGAGACGCTGCAACAGGGTTCCTCTAAGATGCCGAAGTTAATATGATGGGCCAAGACGCCGCCGCTGTCATATCCGATGGTGGCGGCGATCCGCTCCAGTTTGTCAGGTGCATTTATGACATAGGACTGCTTGTCCTCGGCGTCATCGGGGGGGATGAAGTCAAAGGTCAGGTCAAAGCCCGCCTGGAGCAGTGCCGAAAGCCGGCCGCCCAGAGGGCGGCACTCGGTCACGATTTTGATCTCGTCGGCAGAAAAGGTGTTGCCGTACAGAAAGATGCCGTAGGCCTCTGCCACGGCGCAACATGGTTTTCCCATGGGCAGTTTGCACATTTCTGCTTTTGCACTTGATGAAAAGGTCACGATATCACCCGCTTCCGTGGCGGCCTTTTTCCAGATCCCGGTGGATGGTTTCCACTTGATAGGCGTGGGCTGCGATACGCGTTGTCAGCGTTTGGGTGATGGCGACGCTCCGGTGTTTGCCGCCGGTACAGCCGATGGAGATGGTGAGGGAGGGCTTGCCCTCCTCAATGTACATGGGGAGAAGAAAGGTTACCATATTTTCCAAATGGTGCATAAACTCCACGGCTTGGGGGTGGGAGAAGACAAACTCTTTCACGGGGATGTCCAACCCGCTCAACTCCCGCAATTCTTTCAGATAGAACGGATTGGGCAGATACCGCACGTCAAAGACCAGGTCGGAATCCATAGGGATGCCGTATTTAAAGCCGAAAGACACCACATTGACGTGGATGGGATTGTCACTGGCTTGGGCGGGCATAAAGAGCTGATACAACTTCCGCTGTAACTGGCCGAGGGTGAGACCGGAGGTATCCACGATATAGTTGGCCCGATCCCGGACGGGCATCAATAATTTTTTCTCCCGCCGGACGGCCTCCTCCAACCCTCTGCCGTCCGGATCCAGGGGATGGCGGCGGCGGGTCTCTTTATAGCGCCGCACCAGGGTCTCGACGGTAGCGTCCACAAAGAGGATTTTATAGGAGCACCCCATAGTGCGCATCTCGTCTAAGGCGGAGAACAACTGGGCAAAGCTGTCCTGGCCGCCCCGCACATCCGTGACCAGCGCCACCCGCTCATATTGATCGGTGGCGAGACAGAGCTCGGCAAAGCGTGGGATAAGTGCCACCGGCAAGTTGTCCACGCAGTAAAAGTTGAGATCCTCCAAAATATCGGCGGCCCGGCTCTTCCCTGCACCGCTGATCCCGGAGATAATGACAAATTCCATATGGGTGGTTCTCCTTTCTACAATACCAACTGTACTTCCGGTTCCAACGCAATCCCCGATTGCTGGAGCACCGTCTCTTGCACATGCGCCATGAGCCGCCGCACGTCGTCACAGGTGGCGCCGCCCCGGTTGACGATAAATCCGGCGTGCTTCTCTGAGACTTGCGCCCCGCCCATGGCGAATCCTTTGAGGCCCGCCTCGTCGATAAGGGCGGCGGCATAGCCGCCTGTGGGCCGTTTGAACGTACTGCCTGCGCTGGGGAGGTTGAGGGGTTGACTGGTTCTGCGCTTTGCCGCCAACTCCTCCATCCGGGCCTGGATTTCCATCGGATCGCCGGGGGCGAGGGTCAATACAGCGCCTAGGATCACATCATTTGTGCCGGAAAATCGGCTGTGACGATAAGAAAACGCCAACTCTTCGCCAGAGGCTGTCCGCTGGGTGCGGAAGTCGTCTAAATAGCGCACTTCTGCTGTCACCTGGGCCATCTCTCCGCCGTAGGCCCCGGCGTTCATCACCAGGGCGCCCCCCAGGGTGCCGGGGATCCCATGGGCGAACTCTAGGCCCGTCAGGCCCAGGCCCTGGGCGAATACAGCCGCCCGAGAGAGGAGCGTCCCGCTGGATACATAAATAGTGCGGCCGTCTATCTGCTCACACCCTGACAGGCCATCGTGGGTCTTGATAACCACCCGGTCAATGGGGTCGTCGGCGGCTAAGAGATTACTGCCGTTGCCGATCAGGAGGGGCGTACATCCGATCAGCTCCAATTGCTGGACGGCCCGGATGAGCGCATCTTCCCCCGCCGGGAACAGCATGGCCCCCACGGGGCCGCCGATGCGGAACGAGGTATGGTTCTGCATGGGCTCATCCCGGATTACAGGTATGCCTGATTGATTTAATTGGGTTAAGACAGATTGTAAATTCATATCACTCATACAGCCCGGAGGCGTTGGCCTCAAAATATTTGTTGATCTGCTTTGTAAATTCCAGGGCCGAATCGTAGCCCATCCGCTTTTGACGGTTGTTCATGGCGGCCACCTCAATAATGACGGCCAGATTCCGGCCCGGTTTGACGGGGATAGTTAAGCTGGGTACGTTGATTCCCAAAATCTCCGTGAATTGGGCGTCTAACCCCAGCCGATCGTAGAGCGCACCGTCTTTCCACTCCTCTAAGTGGATGACCAGATCCACCTTCTCCGCCAGCTTGACGACCCCGATCCCAAACAGCCGCCGCACGTTGACAACCCCGATGCCCCGCAATTCAATATAGTGCCGGATGCTCTCCGGGGCGGTGCCCACCAGGGCCGTATCCGAGGTGCGCCGGAGTTCCACCGCATCGTCGGCGATGAGCCGATGGCCCCGCTTGACCAATTCGATGGCGGTCTCGCTTTTGCCAACTCCGCTCTCGCCTAAGAGCAACAGCCCCTCGCCGTAGACCTCCACCAAGACGCCATGGCGGGTGATACAGGGGGCCAACTCCACCTTGAGCCAGGCGATACAGGCGGCCATAAAGTCAGAGGTATCCCGCGGGGTCTCCAAAATCGTGGTGCCGTGTTCCGCCGCCGCTTCCAGGCATTCGGGAAAGAGTTCGACCTGATGGCAGAAGATAAGGGCAGGAATCCCCGTGGTGAATAACCGGGAGAACGTCTCCCGCCGCACCTGGGAGGACAGTCCCGCCAAGTAGGTGTGCTCCATCAGCCCCACGACCTGGAGCCGTTCCGGGACAAAGTAGTCATAGAATCCCACGACTTGCAGTCCCGGCCGGTTTACCTCCGCCGTTGTGACCCGTACCGCATCATAGGCCTCCGGTTTGTGTAAAATCGTGACCCCGAAGTGCTCCACCAGCTTTGATAGCTTGATCCCTTTGGGCCTATCCATAAAATGCGCCCCCTGTCATTGTAATCGTTACCGCTTTATTGTATTACAAAACCAGAGAATTCGCAAGGGGGACGACGCTCTATGGGGGTTGTATTGGCACAACGCCCTGCAATCTCAATGACTGCAGGGCGTTGTTTCTTTCGCTTTATGCTGCGCTACTGATCCAGCCGCCGGAGGACGGCGGCGGCGGTATCTTCGTCTGAGATGAGCACATTGACATATCCGCCCCGGAGCGCACCGCACAGGCTCTTGACTTTTGTCAGCCCGATGGCCGCCGCAATGCGGTAATCTTTCTTCTTTAAATCCTCCAGGGGGAGGCTGATGGTTCTGGCGTCTAGTTCCGGGTCGCAGAGCTTGCCGTATTCATCAATGAAGTGACAACAGATATCCCCCACAGCACCCGCCGCATCCAGTTTTTCCAGTTGACACTCGGTGAGGTATCCCGCATGGGCCAAAGCGCTGTTTGCGCCGTATTCCCCCAGGGTGAACAGGGCAATATTCGCCTGTGCACCGTAGTCCATGACCCGCCCAATATTGTGATCGGTGAGGATAGACTGTTTGACGTGGCTGTCGTCCACAATGGCCGGCAGGGGCAGGATATACGGCGTACCGGACAGGGCGTCGGCGAATAGTTTGGGAATTTCACTGACGTAGAGGCTGCGATCTACATTGCTCATGCCGCCGCAGAGCTGTACCACAGTCACATCGGTCAAATCCTGCCGGGCGATGGCGTTTTGCGCCGAGGCGTACATGGTGCTGCCCCAGGTGACGCCGACAATATCGCCGTCGGCCACAATAGAGTTGACATACCGGGCACAGGCCAGTCCGATCTTGGAGAGGGGCGCTTGGTCTAAGGACTGGGGCACCACGATCACTTTCCGCAAGGCAAACCGCTGGCGGAGTTCCCGCTCCAAAGGGGTCTCAATCCCGGCTGGATCGTGAATCTGGATGGTGACGATTCCCCGCTCTCTCGCCTCGGCGAGCAATTTGGAGATGTAGGGCCGGGAGAGGTCCAGCTTCTCCGCAATCTGATTTTGATTATATCCGTGTTCATAGTATAGCGTTGCCACGTTGACGAGAAGGTCAATTTTTCGATAATCCATTCCCAATTCCACGGTTGACACCCCATTCCTTTTCAATAAGTCCTGTCTCCTACGGACACACGACTACTTTCATGGCGTTCTCGTCCCGCAGGGCGATAAAGCCCTGCTCAATATCGGGGAGAGATACTCTGTGGGAGATATACTGCTTTAAGTTTAACTGGCCCGCAGCGACACGGTCTATAATCTCCTGCATCATTCCGGGCAGTGTGGCGTGAGCGCCGTATACGCAGAGTTCCTTGTAGTGGATCAAGTTGCTGTCCAGATATCCTTTCCCGTCGCCGGGGATGCCGCCGAACAGACTGATCCGTCCCATTTTCGATGCGACCTCCAGGGCCTCCGTGTGGATGGCGGGGACGGAGAGGGCGGTGATTACCACATTGGCCCCCCGCCCCCCCGTCAAGCGGGCGATCTGTGCGGGGGCGGGTTCTTCCAGGGGGTCGATTACTTCGATGTTTGAGACCATTTTTCGGGCGGCCTCCCGCCGGGCCGGGGCGATCTCCACTACGATGACCTTGTCTGCGCCGGCGAGTTTGGCCAGCTCTGCGTGAATACAGCCGATGAATCCGCTGCCGTAAATGACCACGTAGTCACCCTTGGTGATATTTAAATAGGCCTGGGCGTTCACGGCACAGGCCGCTGGCTCCGATAAGACGGCGTCCTCCATGGACACCCCCTCCGGTACGGGCAGAACGCTGCCCATTTTAATTGCCTGCATGGGAATTTCCATATATTCTGCAAATGCACCCTCATATTGGAACCCGATGGTCTGTAAGTTGTCACACATATTGGTGTGCCCTACGCTACAGGGCCAGCAGTTTCCGCATCCGATGGCGGGTGCCACGGTTACCTTTTGGCCCGGCTCCAGTCCGTGGGCTTTGGCAAAGGCGCCGGCGTGGATGATGGTGCCCGCACTTTCATGGCCCAAAATCCGGGGCGGGCTGATTTTACCGCTCCCATGTAAAAATGCACGGAAATCGGTTCCGCAAATAGACGCAAAATCCACCTTGATGATGGCATTTTGCTCCGTAGGTGTCGGGTCTGGCACGGTCTGTACGCTCATGGCTCCATTTTCATCTAACAAGTACGCCAGCATGTGGAACGCCCCTCTCTAGGAAGAATAGTTGATAATCACATTATATCTGATAATGAAGATAAGTCAACTGCGGTTTAAAAATGTGCCGCACCTGTTGACATTTGATCGTCTGGCTGGTAGAATGATTGCAAACGTAACTAAACGAGTATCAAATGTTCCTCGCAGAACATGATTCAAACCCGGTCACACCGGGCTGAACTACTCCCTTTATTTCAAGATACGGAGGCGTTACAATGCGATCAGACAAAAAGTTTATCGTAGCGGCCAACTGGAAGATGTACATGACCACCAGTCAGGCCCGGGAGTTTGTACATAGCATTGAACCCCAGGGCGGCGGGCGCTCACAGCTCATCTTATTTGTCCCGGCCACAGCCCTCGGAGCGATTTCCGAGGAGGCGCAGCGCAAAGATATCGCCGTGGGGCTGCAAAACATGTACTGGGAAGAGGAGGGCGCTTATACAGGCGAGATATCTCCCGCTATGCTCCTCGATGCAGGCGGCACCCACGTCATTGTGGGCCACTCCAAGCGCCGCAGCCTGTTCGGTGAGACAGATCTGGAGGTCAACTTCAAGGTGCGGGCGGCGCAGCGGCACGGGATTGTCCCCGTAGTGTGTATCGGTGAGGATATCAAAGAACGTGAGAGCGGGGAATACCACAAAGTGCTCTGCCATCAGATTGTGGCAGGGTTGATTGGCGTTCGCCCGGAGCCGCTGGTCATCGCCTACGAGCCGGTCTGGGCCATCGGAACGGGTCAGGCGGCCAGCGTAGAGCAGGTTCGTGAGACCATGGGCTGGATCCGCCGGGTGCTGGTAGAGCAGTTCGGTGCCTCCGGCTCGGAGATACCCCTCCTATACGGCGGGAGCGCAAAGCCGGAAAACGTGGCGGAATTGGCCGCCATCGACGCAGTAGATGGATTTTTAATCGGCCGTGCAGGACTCAAAGTCGATAGCTTGCGCACAATCCTGGAGAGATTGCCCTAATGGATACGAGAGCGGCGTTACAACAAGAGGTGATGGAAGCCCTGTTTGCCAAGATAGCCCATTCCGGCGATGGCCTCTGCGCCCCCGTCTCCATACGATCCGCCCAGATATATTTGAGCGCCCGGCACCGTGATATTCTCTTTGGGGATACCCCGGCGGAGACGGTGGGGGTCACAGGTTCCAAGGGGGAGCTGGAAGTACCTATCGTCCCGGGGGATGCAGAACAGACCCGGGTGGAGATGAGCGCTACGGAGGCCCTGGGGATCGGGGTTCGGCAAATGCCGGTATTTGACGGCACAGCAAAGCGGGGCGCCCCTTGTGTCCTGCGCGGATCAGAGGGAAAGGTCACACTGGATGCGGGTGTATTCGCACCACAGCGCCGACTGTGCATCTCCCCGGCCCATGCAGAGCGCTATGGTCTGACAGAGGGACAGCGGATTTGGGCGGCGGCGGAACACACGGAACGCACCCTCATATTTGAACATGTGGTCGTCTGTATCGGCCAAGACCTGCATCTGGCGCTGTATTTAGACTTAGACGAGGCCTCTGCCGCCGGACTTGCCGACGGACAGTCCGTGCGGCTATTAACGAGTTTGCCATAGGGGGAACACGATGACGAGAGAAGATATCCGGAAATTGGTGGAAGATACGGTGAAATCGTACACGTCAACCGAACCGCTCACGGCATTGCAGGGCGATGATCTGCTCATCCTCTTGCTTTTGCGGCGGCTGCTTTCCAACACATCCCCCGCCGACGTGCGGCGGCTGTTGGAGATACAGGGGATATCCTCCGGGTGCGGCGGTCAATGCGCCTGCGAGGTAAAGACAAAACAGACCGGACAACCGGCGCCGGCATCCCGGGGGCTGATCTTGGAAGAAGATGTGATCTCTCTCCGCCAGCAGGGCTGTACCACGCTGCGGATCGAAAAAGGCACGATTATTACGCCCCTGGCGGCGGACAAGGCACGAGATCTGGGCATGGAACTTATTCGAGGATAAAGAGGAGACGTATATGACACTGACGGATGCAGAAATCAGAACGATCTTACTCGAAATGGGCGAGACAGGGCAGTCTCCTGCGAACAAACACCCCATGCAGATGACGGAGCAGATCATAGGGCAGAAAGACGGCCTCTATGACACAGTCGATGAGGCGGTGGCGGCAGTGGCGGCGGCCCAGGCGCAGTTTGTGCGCTTGCCCGTCAAAGTCCGGGGCGATGTCATTGCGGCCATGCGGGCGGCGGCCCTGGAAAATGCGGAGCACTTGGCACGGCTGGCCCACGAGGAGACAGGGTATGGAAATATCCCCCATAAGACGCTGAAAAATCAGTTGGCGGCCACAAAGACCCCCGGTCTGGAAGATTTCGAGCCCCGGGCCTATTCCGGCGATGACGGGCTAACCCTGGTAGAGGGCGCACCCTACGGTGTCATCGGCTCCATCACCCCCTCGACGAATCCGACCTCTACGGTGATTAACAACGGCATCAGCATGGTGGCGGGGGCCAACGGCGTGGTGTTCAACCCCCACCCCGGCGCAAAGAAGGCGTCTAATGAGGCCGTGGTAACTTTAAATCGGGCCATTTATGAGACCTGCGGCGTCAGAGGGCTTCTGGGTTCCCTCAAAGACCCCTCTGCCAAGACCGGCAAGGCGTTGATGGAACACGGACAAGTCCGTATCCTCTCTATTACCGGCGGCGAGGCCGTGGTGGCGTTGGCCATGAAGAGCGGTAAAAAGGTCATTGCGGCGGGGCCGGGCAATCCCCCCGTCATTGTAGACGATACAGCGGATATCGAAAAGGCCGCACAAGACATTACCCGGGGCGCTTCCTTTGACAACAACGTGCTCTGTATCGCAGAGAAAGAGGTGTTCGTCCTGCGCTCTGTAGAGCGGCGCTTAGTGGAACACATGGTCGCCGCCGGGTGCTATCTGACCGACGAGATCGAGACGGATCGCATTATGCGCACGGTGCTCACAAAAGGCGGCCACGGCTATGCGCCCAACCGGGACTTTGTGGGCCGGGACGCCAAGCATATCCTGGAGGAGAGCGGCGTCCACGTATCGGGGAGCCCTGTGCTGATTATCTGCCGCTGTCAGGCGGATCACCCCTTTGTCACCACGGAGAAGCTCATGCCCGTCCTCCCCATCGTCGGGGTGGATACTCTGGAAGAGGCGGTGGAGCAGGCGGTCAAAGCGGAGAACAGATACCTCCACACCGCCATTATGCACTCGAAGAACGTAGACCACCTCACATTGGCGGCCCGGGCGTTGAATACTACAATTTTTGTGAAAAATGGCCCCTCCTTCGCCGGCCTTGGTTTCGAAGGGGAGGGGCATACCACTCTGACTATCGCAACGCCGACGGGCGAGGGCCTCACCACGGCCCGACACTTTGTACGGGCTCGGCGGTGTGTCCTGTCCGGCTCGTTTAATATCCTCTAAGGAGAACTGCTATGGGCATGTCCCGCATAGAGACAATTCAGGCGGCCGGGATCGTGGGCGCAGGCGGGGCAGGGTTTCCGACCCATCGGAAGCTCTGTGCCAAAGCAGAGGTCATCATCGCAAACGGTGCCGAGTGCGAGCCGCTCCTGCGGGTGGATCAGCAGGTGATGGAGCGCTATGCGCCCCAGGTGGTGGCGGGGATGCGCTACGCTATGGAGATCACAGGTGCAAAATCCGGCGTGATCTGCCTAAAAGCGAAATATAAAGAGGCGGTGCAAACCCTGACCGCCGCATTAAAAGACTGCACAGCGGATCTCTCTCTCCGGTTGATCGGAAATTATTATCCAGCCGGAGACGAACAGGCCCTTGTATATGAGGCGACGGGCAACGTTGTCCCCACGGGGGGGCTCCCTATCCAGGCGGGGGCCGTGGTGCTCAATGTGAGCACACTTGTCAACATCGCCCAGGCCGTGGAGCGGGGACGGCCCGTCACCCATAAATATGTGACCGTCACAGGCCAGGTCTCCCGACCGGTGACTGTACAAGTCCCCATTGGGACGCCCGTTCGCCGGTTGATCGAATGCGCCGGCGGCCCTGATGCAGATGCGGGATACGCCCTCGTTCTGGGCGGCCCCGCTATGGGAGCCGTCAGCACGGATTGGGATACCCCGGTGACCAAGACTTTGGGCGGGGTGATCGTCCTGCCGGAAGACCACAGCTTGATCCGGCGGAAGACAGCGCCCCTGTCCCATCAGATTCGCCTCGCCCGCTCCGTGTGCTGTCAGTGCAACCAGTGTACCATGCTCTGTCCCCGCAGCATATTAGGGCTGGGGACGGCACCCCACAAGGCCATGCGGGCCCTGGCCTACGGCATCGGCGAAAACCTTCCCCCGGAGCAGATTGTGAGTTGCTGCGCCTGCGGAATTTGTACCTACTTTGCCTGTAATATGGGCCTCCAGCCAAACCGGATTATGGAACGGCTCCGAGAGGAGCTTTTGCAGAAGAAAGTGCCGTTTGAACAGACGCCCTCCTCCGGCGTATCGGCGGAGCGGGACGGCAAAAATCTGCCCGTCAGCCGCCTGATTGCCCGGTTGGGTCTGCGGATATATGACGTAGCGGCACCCATGGAAACGGAACCTCTGTCTGTGGAGCAGATAAAAGTCCCCCTCAAACAGCACATCGGCGCACCGTGTATTCCATGTGTCACCGTGGGACAGGCGGTCTCCGCCGGAGATCAGATCGGCAGTGTGCCCAAAGGGCAGTTGGGGGCCCCTATCCACACCGGACTCTCCGGCGTGGTGACAGAGATAACTGACACGTCCATCGAAATCCAAGAGAGGAGGGTACCTGATGGAAGCTCTGGGTATGATAGAACTCAACAGCGTGGCCGCAGGGATAGACGCAGGTGACCGGATGCTCAAAGCCACGGCGGTATCGCTGACCGCTGCGCTGCCCGTATGTCCCGGAAAGTTTATCGTCATGGTGCGGGGAGATGTGGCGGCGGTCAAGAGCGCCGTAGAGGCGGGGCTTGATGTAGGCGGCGAAAATTTCGTTGATTCCCTGGTAATCCCCAGCGTACACCCCCAGGTCTTTGCTGCGGTGAGCGGCACTGCCGAGGTATCGGAGACAGGTGCCATCGGCGTATTGGAGACGTTCTCTCTGGCCGCATGTATCTGGGCTTCCGATGCGGCTGTCAAGGCGGCCGGCGTACAGTTGATGGAAATTCGACTGGGGCGTGGCTTGGGCGGCAAGTCCTATGTGCTCCTCACAGGGGATGTGAGCGCCGTCTCTGAGGCCATTCATGTGGGCAAATCCCATCCGGAATGCGCCGGAATGATTGCCCGCTCTGTTGTGATTCCGGCTCCGCATCCCGCAATACGGGAAGCATTGATATAAGGGGTTTTGAAAGAACCCCAAAGATGTACATAACGTATCCTAGAGAAAGGAGGGACAGGACATGGAGAGAGAAGCATTGGGCATGGTGGAATCCCGTGGTCTAATCGGGGCCATTGAGGCGGCTGATGCAATGGTCAAAGCGGCCAACGTCCAACTGGTCGGCAAGGAGAACATCGGCAGCGGTCTCGTCACGGTCATGGTACGGGGCGATGTAGGCGCAGTCAAGGCAGCGGTTGAGGCCGGCGCTGAGGCGGTCAAACGTGTGGGTGAGCTGGTGAGCGTACACGTAATCCCACGCCCCCACGGTGAGGTAGAATGTATTTTGCCTCAAGTCACCGTCGAGGTGAAAGAAAGCACGACAAAAATCAATGAAAAACATTAAATGAAATGGAAAGGCAGGAATAATAACATGGAAAAGCAAGCATTGGGAATGGTAGAGACAAGAGGTCTGGTTGGCGCAGTTGAGGCGGCTGACGCAATGGTCAAAGCGGCCAATGTCACACTGTTGGGCAAAGAGCAAATCGGCAGCGGTCTCGTCACGGTCATGGTACGGGGCGATGTGGGCGCAGTTAAGGCATCTACAGAGGCTGGGGCCGCCGCCGCAAAACGGGTCGGCGAACTGGTGAGCGTACACGTGATTCCCCGTCCCCACGAAGATGTGGAAAAAATCCTCCCCAAATCGGTGTAAGAGGGGGGATATCCCCATCTGCTGCACCTAAGAAAGGGAGGAAAATAGTATGGACAAGAACATTGAAATGGATCTATTGATCGAAAAAATAACCGACGAGATTTATCGCAAATTGCGCAGTGACACATCCTTAAACGCAGACGATTCCGCAAAAGGGGCATCTGCCAGCGACTACAGCGGGATGGTAGATCACACCCTGCTCAAAGCCGTCGCTTCGGCGGAAGAGATCAAGGTGCTGTGCGCCGAGGCCCGTGCAAACCAGTTTGCCTCTGTCTGTGTCAACCCGTCCCATGTGGCCCTCAGCGCCGAGTGTCTCAGGGGCAGCGGCGTAAAGGTCTGCACCGTAGTGGGATTCCCCTTGGGGGCGACCACCACAAAGACAAAGGTATTCGAGGCGAAAGAGGCCGTGGAAAACGGCGCCACGGAAGTGGATATGGTCATCAATATCGGTGCGGCCAAATCCGGTGACTGGGATCTGGTCAAGGGAGATATTGAGGCCGTATACACTGCGGTCAAGGGCCGTGCGCTGCTCAAGGTAATCCTGGAGACCTGTCTGCTGACGGACGAGGAAAAAGTCCGTGCCTGTGCCATCTGTAAGATGGTAGGCGTTGATTTTGTCAAGACCTCCACCGGATTCTCTACCGGCGGTGCCACCGTGGAAGATATCCGGCTTATGCGCAAAGTGGTCGGCAGCGAGATCGGTGTCAAAGCGTCCGGCGGCGTAAAGAGCGCAGCCGATGCCAAGGCTATGGTCGAGGCGGGCGCAAATCGGCTGGGTACCAGTTCCGGCCTCGCAATTGCGTCAGGCTGTCCCGGCAAAGGCAAGTGTGGATCCTATTAGACCCCGCATAGAGAAGGAGACAATTATCATGGCACAAAAAATGAGAGCCCTGCGTCTGTTCGCCCCCGGCGATATCCGCTGTGTTGAGGTGGATGTCCCGGTGATCGAAACGGACTCCCAGGTGCTGATTAAAGTAAAGAGCTGCGGTGTGTGTGGCTCAGACATTCTCAGAGTGATGGAAAAGGGAACTTACCGCTTCCCCACCACCATCGGACATGAGTTCGCCGGCGAGATTGTGGAGACCGGAAAAGCCGTCGAAGGCTTTGGTATCGGCGACCGGGTGACGGTAGTCCCCATGATCCCCTGTTGGGCCTGTGATTACTGTAAATCAAGCAAGCCCCACATGTGCGATTCCTACGACTACTACGGCTCCCGCCGAGACGGGGCCATGGCGGAGTACATCGTGGTGGAGGCGGCCAACTGCCTGAAACTCCCGGCCAACGTGGACTATGATATGGGCTGTATGACCGACCCCATCTCCGTGGGACTCCACGCCGTCCGTCAAATCGGTCAGATTGAGGCGGGGATGTCCGCCGTTGTGTACGGCCTGGGCGCCATCGGTTTTATTGCGCTGCAGTGGCTCAAAACCATGGGCTGTACCGAGGTATACGCAGTGGATGTCTCTGACGAGAAACTGCGCCTCGCCGAAGAGCTGGGGGCCGCCCGGGGCTTCAATGCTCTGGAGTGCAATCCCGTAGAGGCGTTGAAAGCGGCCACCGGGGACGGCGTGGACATTGCAATCGAACTAGCGGGCAACAAGATCACCTTTGTACAATCGTTGCAGTCGGTGAAGAAAAACGGCACCGTCATCTATTGCGGTATCACCTATGATGACGTGCTTTACCCCAACGCCGCCATCAGCCACATTCTGCGGGGAGAGATTACCATCAAGGGTTCTTGGAACTCCTCTCTGACGCCGCTGCCCATCAACGAATGGAAAAAGGCCTTGGAGTTTATGAGCACCGGCGATATTAAGGTCAACCCCCTTATTACCCATCGCTTCCGCTTAGAAGACGGCCAGCGGGCCTTTGATATGATGTACAACCGTTCAGAGGTATTTACGAAAATTCTGTTCAAACCGGAAGACTAAACGACGTGAAAATGGGCTTTCAGCAAAGCGTAAAACCGAAAGCCCCGTGAACGGAGAGAAAGCCATGCAAATTTGCAAAGTAGTTGGCACGGTGGTGAGTACGAACAAGGCGGAGAAGCTCTCAGGGCTCACCCTTCTTTTGGTGCGCCCCATTGATTTGGAGACCTTTGAGGAGAAAGGCGCACCCCTGGTCAGCATCGACACCGTGGGTGCCGGTCCGGGTGAGGTCGTGATGACAGTCGGCGGCAGTTCGTCCCGCCAGACCGCTGTCACCGATGGAAAGCCGGTGGATCAAGCCGTCGTGGCGATTATTGACCACATCGACATGGGGACAAAGCGTGTGTTCGACAAGACCGTATCCGGGGAGGGTAAATGAGCCGATGTACACGGGCAAGGTAGAGGGAACCGTCGTTTCAACCGTCAAATCCTCCGGATTGGAGGGGATTCCCCTCCTGGTGGTGCGGTTGATTGAAAACGGAAAGAAAACCGGCCTGGTCATAGCGGCGGACGCCACCAGACAGGCCGGCATGGACGACTTCGTCTATTTGATCGGCTCGCGGGAGGCCTCCCGCATGTTTCGTGCGCCCTTTGTACCCGTAGACGCCGCAATTGTGGGGTTTATTGACCGCTATTATGAGGAGCTGTAACGATGCGTATTGCCAAAGTGGTGGGAACCGTGGTATCCACCGTAAAAGATATGAGCCATGCGGGCTACAAACTGCTCATTATTGAAAACTTAGACGGCAAGCGAGAAATCGCCTTTGATGCGGCGGATGCCGGCGTCGGCGATACGGTGCTGGTCTTAGCCGACGGCGGCGGATGCAATATGATCCTCGACGACGAGATTATCGCAGACCAGGTCATCTGCGGCGTGATTGACCACTATACCCTTGCAGAGCCAGGGATGGTATCTGAAGAGGGGAGTTTTTAGATAAAATCAACAGAAAGCATAGCCTTGTCTAGTGAACTTTACCAATTGACAGATGGAAAAACCGTTGATACAATTTTAGTTACATAATTAGCTCATGCAGTATCAAATGTTCCTACCTAGATTGAATTTCATAAAAGGAAGTGATGTCATGGCAAGAAATGTAGTGGTAACAGGAGCCGCCAGCGGAATCGGGAAAGAGACAGCGCGACAATTTCTCGCACTGGGAGATAAAGTCTTTCTCACCGATGTAAACGAAAAAACCCTCAAGGCGACGTGTGAAGAGTTCTGTAAAACATTTAACAGCGATCAAGTTGTGGCAAAGATTGTAGATGTATCGAACGTCGCCGACGTAGAGGCATTAGCGGCCGAAGTGGAAAAGAGCGGCGGATGTGATGTGCTGGTCAATAATGCCGCCGTATTCCGGGTGGGGCTCTTGCACGAGGCGCCCATGGATGACTACGACTTCCAGTTTGATATTAACGTGCGGGGAGTTTTTAACACCAGCAAGGCCCTCATCCCGCAAATGTTGCCGAAGAAAAAGGGCGCTGTCATCAATGTGTCCAGTGTATCCGGGATCGGCGGGGACTACAATATGTCCCTGTACTGTGCCACAAAAGGGGCGGTATTGGCCCTGACCCGCGCCATGGCCATGGATTACTCCGTCCAGGGGATTTTAGTAAATGCGGTCTCCCCCAGCGCCGTGGAGACGCCCATGTTCTTAAACGGTGCCTCTGAAGCTGTTTTGGAAAGTTTCCGCAAAAACATGCCGGACAAACGTCTGTGTAAGCCGGAGTGGTGCGCCAATGTAATTGTATACTTGGCCTCTGACGCCGCTGAACACCTCTGTGGTGTGAATATTCCGGTAGATGGCGGACTCTCCGCCTGGAACGGTCAGCCAAACCAGGAAAAGTAAGGTGTTAGCTGTATCCTATGTACAGAAAACATAAATCAAAGCAACGAAGAAAAGAGGTATTAGAAAAATGAGAAGACTACTTGCAGTACTACTTGTTCTCGTTCTTATCGCAGGTCTTGTGGCTTGCGGAAACGGCACACCCGAGCCGGCAGCGACCCCGGAACCCGTAGCGACCCCGGAGCCGGCACCAGTGGAAACACCGGATGAAGATGAAGATGACGAACCCGTCGTGCTCGACAGCCTGGAAGGCATGACCATGGGTGCATTCGTGGTTATTGAAGACCAGTTCCAAAGAGCGCTGCAACAATCCATGGCGAGAACATTTGAGTCCTTTGGCGCAACTGTTATCACCGCAAACGCAGCCAGCCAGCTCGACATTGAAGTGACCAACATTCACAATGCATTGGCAGCAGGCCTTGACGGACTAGCCATTTTCCCAGTTGATCCTGTGGGTTCTGAGGCGGCACTGCGAGAAGCGGCCGAACAGGGCGTTAAAATCTTTGGCGTAAATGTAAATCTGGGAGATGATCTCCAAGTCGGTTGGGCCCAGTCTGACCAGTATGGCAAAGGCGTAGAAGTTGGCGCATATGCTCGTGAGTGGTTACTCGCAAACTTTGACGAGGATGAGTTCCCCCTCCGCATGGCTGTCATGCAGTTCCACGGCCTGAACACCGTTATGTCCGACAACCGTACAAACGGCTTTATGAGCCAAGTGTACGATCTGGTTGAAATCATTGCGGAATTTGATGACTGGATGGCAGATACTGCCGTTAACACGGCGGCTGACGCCCTTGTAGCATTCCCTGATATCCAAGTGTGGTGGTGGGCCAACGAAGGTGCCGCTGTGGGCAGTGTAAACGCACAGCGTGCCGCCGGTCTTACCATCCCTGGATTCACCATTGCCATGAGCCCGCAAATCGCCGAGATGATCCTGGCCGATGACGGCAACCTGATTGCCGCCAACGGTCAAAACCCAGAGCTGTTGGGCCACACGGTCGCTTACAATCTGGCAATGGCCATCATGGGCAGACCTTTTGAAACTTTTGTAGAGACCGGCGGCATTATGCTGACGGCTTCCGATCCGGCCGGTGCCCAGGCGTGGCTTGACGAGCAAGGCTAATATCTGAATCATGTCAGGAGAAAGGGGAACGATTGTTTCCCCTTTCTCACCCCATAATGAGAAGTAGGGTGTAGACACATGGGAAACTGTTTGAGCATAAGGAATTTAACCAAAGACTATCCCGGCGTCCGTGCGCTTGATGATTTTTCGGCGGAGTTTCCGGCGGGGAAAATCCATGCATTTCTGGGCAAAAACGGTTCTGGAAAAAGTACCTTGGTAAAGTCTATTTCCGGGGCCATCTTACCTACGGAAGGTGCGCTATATATCGACGATATCAATTTAGACATCAAAACCCCCAGTGACGCTTTTGCAAAAGGCATCGCCACAGTTTACCAGGAACTGAGCTTGATTCCGGGGCTGTCTGTGGCGGAGAATATCTTTTTTGGCAGGATGCCGAAGAACAAGCTGGGGATCATTAACTATAAAAAAGCCAATGAAGAGGCCAAGAAACTCTTAAACGAACTCGGCATTGACATCTCTCCGAAAACCCCTGTGGGGGAGCTCAGCATGTGGCAGAGACAGCTTGTGGAAATTGCAAAAGCCATGTCATTTGATCCCCATGTCCTGCTCTTAGACGAGCCCACATCTTCTCTGGCCCAGAACGAGGCGGAAAAGCTCTTTGAAGTCGTGAGAAGATTGCGGGAAAAGGGAGTTATTATCCTCTACATCAGTCATAAATTACAGGAGATTTTTGAGGTTGCCGACACGGTTACGGTTATCCGGGACGGGCTTCTGGTGGGGATTAAAGATGTGGCGGATCTCACCAAAGAAGAACTCATCCACATGATGTTCGGCGACATTAAGGTTGAGACAATCCCAGACGATCTCCAGTGTACAGACGAACCTATTTTAGAGGTGAAACATCTTACCTCTAAAAATCACTTTGAAGATATTACCTTTACCTTACACAGAGGTGAGGTTTTGGGGATAGCAGGGCTCTTGGGGTCAGGGCGTTCTGAACTTCTGCGGGGGATTTTCGGCGCCGACAGATACGACAGCGGTGAAATTATCGCCAATGGGAAAAAGCTGAGCAAAGCCAACCCCAAAAAGGGCAAGGAGGCGGGGCTCGCCTTTACCTCAGAGAACAGAAAAGAGGAGGGGCTCATCTTAATTCACCCCATCCGTGAGAATCTGGTTCTCGCCAGTATAAAGGCGTTGCAAAATTGGGCGTTCGTCTCGAAGAGAAAAGAAAAGGAATATGTAGATCGTCAAGTAGAAAATCTGCAAATTAAGGTTGCGAGCACGGAATTGCCAGTTTCTTCGCTCTCCGGCGGAAACCAGCAGAAGGTCTTAGTCGGAAACTGGATCAATACAGCGCCGAAGATTCTAATTTTAGACGAGCCGTCCCGAGGGATCGACGTAAATGCCAAACAGCAGATTTTTGACATCGTCTGGGAACAGAGCCGACAAGGGGTATCCTCTCTAATCGTATCCTCAGAGCTGGAAGAGCTCTTGCAAACGTGCCACCGCATTCTCATCATGCAAGACGGCAAGATTGTAGACGAGGTGTTCCCGAAAGAGCTCGAGGTAGAGCAACTATACGCAATGTGCATGAGGGAGGAAGAAAGATGAGCAATACAGTAGATAGAGCAATTGAGCAGAGCCAATTTGAGAGCAGCGGTCGAGCAAAAGCCATGGAAATTTTGCGAAAACTCGCCCTGTTCTTAGTTTTGCTCGTACTGATGGCTTTCTTCGCAACACAAAACGAGAACTTTTTGACACTCCGCAACGCTATGACCGTATTGCGCAGCGTCTCCATTACCGGTGTAATCGCCCTGGGGATGACATTGGTCATTATCTCCGGCGAAATTGACCTGTCTGTCGGTTCTATGGTTGCCCTCTCCGGCGTATTCACGGCTTGGCTCTTCCTACGTTTAGCGGGGGCCTTTGGCCCGGGCGCAGAGGTAATCAGCGTTATTATTGCCATTGCGGCCTCCCTGTTGGTAGGTACTTTGGTCGGCGTGTTTACAGCGTCTCTGCGCAACTATTTGCGAATACCCAGCTTTATTACAACACTGGGGCTTCTCACGGCCCTCTCTGGTGCGGCCTATTTGATCTCCGACGGGTTTCCCATTATCGGGTTTCCCCAATGGTATAACTACATCGGCGCTGGCTGGCTCTTTGCGGGGCGCTTTGAGGGCTTCCCGGGGATTCCGTTCCAGGTCATCATCTTATTCGTTGTTTTCTTGTTCCTGTTTGTTCTTTTACAGTTTACAGGTATGGGGCGTTCCATTTATGCCGTTGGCGCAAACGAAGAAAGCGCTCGTCTGAGCGGCGTGAATGTGCGGTTTGTCCGTTGTGTGGCATTTGGGGCCACAGGCTTTTTAGCAGCGCTCTCCGGCATTATGGTCTCTTCGCAAATCATGTCGGGAACCCCTGCTGTGGGTGCCGGCGGTGAAATGAATGCCATTTCTGCGGTTATCATCGGCGGGGCCAGCCTGTCTGGCGGTGTCGGTAAGATCACAGGGACGCTGATTGGGATATTGTTCCTCGGCGTTGTGCAAAATGGAATGACCATGATGGGCATGAATACCCACTGGCAGGCGGTTGTCCGCGGTGCCCTGGTAATAGGGGCGGTTTTGTTTAACATGATGGTTCAAAAGCGCGCTTAACCCCCAACCAAACGGTATAAACGATATAATCGGACACATCGGGTGCAGTAGGGGAGCGTTTCCCAACTGCACCCGATGATATTATTGCCGGGGATGTATGAAGTCTGTAAATGAAAGGCGAGATTTAAAAAAATGGCAAACACCTTACTTATGGCAGTGGATTTAGGAACGAGTTTTATCAAGACCGGAGTCTATACGGAATCCGGCGTATGCGTGACGGAGGCCATGGAGCCGGTGAAAGATTATCGGCCCGGCCCCGGTGTGTTTATCCAGAAAGGGGAAGAGCTGTTTGCGTCTGTGGTCAATTGTATGCGCAAAAGCGCCGAAGCCCTGGGCGGCCAGGCAGAGGCCGTGGAGGCCATTGCCTTCACCGGGCAGATGGCGGGGTTCATGGGCGTGGACAGGGATTGGAACGATATCACCACCTGGTCCTGCTCTCTGGACACCCGCTACATGCCCTATGCCGACCGGCAGATGGAGACGCTCAAAGACAAATTCTTGGCCGTCGGTGGAACCAACTTCCCCCAGATGGCACCGAAATACGAGTGGTTTCAATCCGAGTTTCCGGAGGCGTCCAAGAAAATCGCCAAGTATCTGATGATCTCCGGCTATATCATCGGCCGCCTGGGGGAACTGGATATTGAAGACGCCGTAATCGACCGCTCCTATACTGCATGGACCGGTGTTGCCGATGTGAACAACGACCGCTGGTCCGATGAGATCTGCGGCGCCATCGGATTGGATCAGAAGCGTTTGCCCCGGATTGTCAATTCCAACACCCTCTGCGGCAAACTCTCCGCTGCCGCCGCAGATGCCATCGGGTTGCGGGCGGGGATCGCTCTCGTCTCTGGGGCGGGGGACAAAGTGGCCGGCTGTCTGGGCTCCGGTGCCGTGGAGCTGGGCGATGTGGTGTTCGAGGCATCCTCCTACGGACAGATATCCGCCTGTGTGCCGGAGTACCGGCCGGATTTCGAGCACGGCAGATTTGACGTGCTGGCATCGGCGGTGCCGGGTGAGTTCTACGCAGTGCACTTCGCCGCCGGGTCGGGGATTACCCTGGATTGGTTTGTCAATACCTTCGCCCGGAGAGACGGCGAATCCTTGGGGGATGCGTTTCGGGCGTTAAACCAAAAGGCCGCAGCCCTCTCCCCCGGCTGTGACGGGCTCATGGGCATTGGGCTATTAGGCGGCAGTTCTATGCCCTCTGACGGCGCCCTGCGGGGGATGTGGATGGGCCACGGCTGGAGCCACCGCATTGAGCACTTCTACCGGGCCCTTCTGGAGAGCTACAGCTACGATTTTGCCCTCTGTTTCGAGAGTATCGACCGCCTGTATCCGGAGTTTGCCGCAGGGGCGGTACGGGCCATCGGCGGCGGCGCAAAAGACCCCGCCTGGATGCAGATGAACGCCGACGTCACGGCCCGGCCCTATTTCACCATCAACCGTAACGACTGCGCCATGTGGGGGGCCGCCATCCTGGCCGGGAACGCCATCGGCCTGTTCGGCGACTTGAAAGCGACGGCAAAAAAGCACATCCATCGGGAGACGGAATTTACCCCGAATCTGGAGATGCACCGAACCTATCAAAAATACGTGCGCCTCTATGCCGACTACCTGACGGAACTGGGTGGATTCTATCAGCGGATTCAACAGATAAACAGACAGACATAGGGACATTGCCCTCTGCACCCCCACAAAAAAGCGACGATTTTTCTCTACGAAAAATCGTCGCTTTACAAAACCAAGTTTACTTGATTAGCGGCCAAAAAGACGGTCAAAAAATGCTGTAATAAGACGTCTGAAAAAATCAATCATGTTTTCTGCCTCCTAAATTATTTTATAAATAACAAAGTTGTAAAAAGCGACAATTCTTCTTTCAAAAAATTGCCGCTTTATAAGTTGTTACCTTACGTTAAGACATTAGGACAAGAACAAGCAAACGGAAGCAAGTGCTACCATTGCGGCAGACCAAACAGCACCGATAACGGTGAATAATCCTGAACCTAGCATAAATACATCCTCCTTCGTTGGAATAGGGTTAGGTTTCGCCCAAAAGCGAATGTTCAGAGATAAAACTCTGAGAGGCGTTAGGGCCTAGGAGCAGAAGGGCCAAAAAAGTTAGCAAAAAACGCTCCGAAAGTGGAGAAAAGCAAAAATCCGCTTTGCAACCAGTATCCAAGACCAGCAGTAAACATAACTCGTAACCTCCTATATTAGTTTTGTTGTTAAGTATACGTTTGAGATAACCAATTTACAAATTGTTATCTCGTATGGGGCATTAGGACAAGAACAGGCAAGTCGAAGCAAGTGCTACCATTGCAGCAGACCAAACGGCACCGATAACGGTGAATAATCCTGTACCAAGCATTGATTGTATCCTCCTTTTTGTAAAATTGTAAAGACTCAGTTTTCGCCCGAAAGCGAGTGTTTGAAGTTGAAACTCTGGGACACGTTTTAGAAGAATTTCAACAATATTTCGTTTTCCTTCTTACGAACTGAACGATCTTGACGAACTTAGTGATACTTTTGCAATCACTTAGGCAGTGGGAACAAAGAATTGACCAAAAAACGCTGCGAAAGTGGAGAAAAGTAGAAAACCAGATGATAACCAATATCCGAGACCAGCACCAAACATAATCTGCAACCTCCCATTTTAAAAATTTGAAATACTTAACTAAGACTTCTGGATAATCAAAAAGTTAACGCAAAACAGCCTATAGTGTCCCCTGGGCTTAAAAGACTGTTAAATGCCAACTTTTTTGCAATTCTACATTACTTATCCCTATATGTCAACCCCATTTCCCCAAAATTTTCTTTTATTTTTTGAAGAATTGCCCAAGACGGTCAAAGATATTTGCGGGCAAGAGGGGAGAGCTGTTAGAGAAATATTGTAACGAAAAAGTAATCAGGAATATGTTGACATCGGGAATTTTTATGTTAAAATGATTGTTGTATACATATCCAGTGATATCTAAATCAATAAACAATAACTTAAAAATCACGCAAAGAAAAGGGGATGTAATAACGAAATGAAGATGAGACGATTTTTAGCAATGCTTATTTCTGTACTGATGGTTCTGACCCTGTTCCCGGCGGCTGCACTTGCAGACACGGAAACACTCGTACCAGAAGCCGCTCCCGCCGAGATATTTACAGATTCCAGCGGCATGGCATGGCGTGTATTACACGTAGATGGCGCTGGCAACCGCTTGATGATCACCGAACGTATACACGACTGGGCGCCGCACAGTGTCACCTTTGGCTGGAGCCCGTTTTCCCAGTCTAACTTGCGCACAGTATTAAACGGCTGGACCCTTGCACCGGAAGTTGCTGCAAATGCACGGACGCCGGTGGGCGTCGACACCGATGTGCGCAGCGCACCCGGCGATTTTAACAGAGCTGAAAATGAGGCCGTTGGCCGCACCACCGCCGGCCCACGGATTCCGGCTGCGAATGCGGTGAGCGGACTGTTTGTACTCTCCATTTCAGAGGTGAACCAATATTTCGATAACAGAAGTTTTGGTGTCCCCGGTCTTGGGGTTGAGGTTATACCGGATCGGCAAGCCCGTTCCGCCTATTTGCCCGCCGATGTGCCGCCCATGCTCTGGTGGCTACGCTCACCGGGTTCCGGCGATCTTCTGGGCACAGATATGGATCTGTCCCATGCGGCCTCGATTGTGGGCACGAGCGGCGTCATCCAGGCTTGGTGGGTAAATTATCACCAGCCAATTGGGATTCGGCCCGCCATGTGGGTAGATGCCGCCTTATTTGGCGGTGGCGGCGGCAGCGTTGACGTGCAGTTCTTCCGGAACTACACCGGCGCCGCTAACAACGGCCTCTTCTATGACAGCACCGTCCGCTTAGGCGAAACCCTGGCCCCGCCGACTGCCGGCAACCCTGCCCGTGCAGGCTACACCTTTGAGGGCTGGTACTTAGAGCCCACAAACGAGACAAGAAAAGGCTTCAACGTCCCGGTGACGGAAGCGATGCTCAGCCCCCAAGGCACCTTGCGCCTCTACGCCCGCTGGGCGCTGGATACGGACTTCCACGCATGGTTCATACAGGGCGATCACCAGGGCAACTTCAGACCGATTGATAACATCACCAGAGCGGACGTAGCCGCAATCCTGGTTCGCACCATGGGCGGCGAGGTCGATCTGAGAACGCCCCCCGCAATGCCTTTCCCTGACGTTGCACCGGCTCGGTGGTTCTTCCCATATGTCGCCTGGGCCGCAGAACTTGGTTTCATCCGTGGTGACGAACACGGCAACTTCAATCCCGACGCCCCGGTGAGCAGACAAGAACTCGCCGCAATGACAGCAAGAGCAGCGGATCTCGAAATTGCCCCTGCCGGTACAATTGATTTCCCTGACGGCTGTACGACCACCGCTTGGGCCCGCGACTATGTCTATGCTGTTGTCAGTGCAGGTTGGCTCCAGGGTGACGGCGACGGCAACCTGAGACCTCTTGATTGCATTGTACGGGCGGAAGCGACTGCGGTCATCCTCCGTGCGTTGGAGCGCACCAGTACCACGACGGCCAGCCTGGTAGATGTACGTGACGATCTCCGTCTCTTCCCAGATGTCCGAGCAGGCCAATGGTACTACTACCTGGTCATTGAAGCGTCCCACAGCCACCGTTTCGTGACAACAACCGTAGCGGGCCAAGAAATCGAACTGTGGACCGAAGTCACTTGGCCTTAGAGTGAATCGTCTCTATTACTGATAAAGCGCTAATTTCATAACGACTGCCGCGGGGGCGACCATGTGGTATGGTCGCCCCCGTAGTATTTATTAAGTACGAACTGATATTCCCCCAGCAAAGAAAGTAGGTAAAACCATGAGAACAAACAAATTCGGAAGCGGCGTGACGAGAGTGATATCACTTCTCCTCGTCGCCGCACTGGTACTGGGCGGTACCGGTATGTGGGCCGCTGCCGATACCCCCGCTCCGTCATCGTCGCCCCACCTCAACTTCCCGCCGGTACGGGGGACGTTTACGGATTCAACCGGCCTGGTTTGGCGTGTGCTCCACGAGGACGCAAACCACAACCGATTGATTATCACCGAGACTGTACAAACCTCGCTGTGGTACGTCATTTCCTCTGAAGTCAACTGGGTACCTTTTCTCCAGTCCAATCTGCGTATCGCTTTAAACAGTATGACGCTTGCTCCTGAAATTGCGGCAAATGCCCTGCTGCCCAACGGCATCGAAAACGATGTGCGAAACAGGCCCGGCAACTTTAACGCAAGAGAAAATGAGGCCATTGGCCGGACCTCCGCCGGTGCGCCGATTCCGCCGACAAATGCGGCAAACGGATTATTTGTCCTCTCCCTTTCAGAGGCGAACCATTATTTTGCAAATAACGCCGCCCGCCGGACAGATTCGAGCTGGTGGCTCCGCTCCCCTGGGGATACGAACGCACTATCGGCCACGGTGGTGCAAAACAATGGCAGTATGACCGCTATGCCGCCTTTTACAACACATGGGCTCCGCCCCGCTCTGTGGGTGTCCGGTGTCCCAACTGCACCGCCCTGTTGCGATCTGTATCCAGATTGCACCTGCGATGAGCCCCCCTGCTGCGATCTGTATCCGGATTGCACCTGTGATGAGCCGCCCTGCTGTGATCTGTATCCGGGCTGTACCTGCGGCCTTCAAGTGTGCTGTCCGGAATACCCGGCCTGCACATGCCCGGAGTTCCACGGGGCCTTCATGCGCGGCGATCCGCTCGGCAACTTTCTCCCCCGGGCATACATCACCCGTGCAGAGGTGGCAGTGATCCTTGCCAGAACCCACATTGCAAACTTTGTACCCGGCACCCTTCCCCCCGGCATGACAAGCATCCCATTCGCTGACACGGCGACCCACTGGGCCCGCTTCTACATCGCCTGGGCCTATGATGCCAATCTGATACTGGGGGATGGAGGTAATTTCAGACCGGGTGCGTTCATTACACGACAGGAACTTGCAGCCGTCCTCGCAAGAGCCGGAGGAGCTGTCCGCCCCGCCGGGATCATACCTTTTTTTGATGCCGGCCAGATCTCCCCCTGGGCCCGCAACTATGTGTACACGGTCTATCGTGAGGCTTTGATGATCGGTGACGAAAGCAACAACTTCAATCCCCAGGCAAACATCACCCGTGCGGAGGTGGCCACCGCCGTAAACCGTATGCTGGGCCGGATCGACAGCCACAGGGCGCTCAATGCGGCCACTGTGGTGGGTATGGGCAACGCACGCAACTTCCCAGATGTCGCATCCAACGCCTGGTACTTCCCATCCGTATTAGCGGCGGCGAATGACCACGACCTGACCAGAGACAATCACGGCCAAGTTGACTGGAAGCAACTGCGTCCGCAACCCTGAACCCATCCGTAGCGGCTCTATCACAAATACCGCCTTTGTAATATTGATATGATTGACAATAAGGTCATTTGTGTTTAAAATAGCGTAAAATAAAAGGAGAATCAATTACATAATGAAAACAAAACGAATTTTCGCAGTCCTTCTCTCCCTGCTGCTGGTTTTGACACTGTTTCCGGCTGCCGCTGTAGCGAATCCTCCGCTGCCCCCGCTTCCTCCTCTCCCCCCGTCGCTGCCTCTAATCAATTTTCCGGCTGTGGGCGAGACGTTTACGGATTCAGTCGGCTTTGGTTGGCGTGTGCTGTACGAGGATGAAAGCGGCAATCGGCTGATTATTATGGAGCAGCCATTAATTACGGTGCCGTATAACACCGTGCCATCCCCCACTTGGACACCCTTTCCCCAGTCCAGTCTGCGCCAGATATTAAATTCTGTCCCCCTTCTTGCACCGGAAATTATACTGAGTGCAAGGGTGCCGAACGGTATTGAGACGGATGTGCGTACCACAATCGGACGGTTTAGCGCAACGGAAAACCAACCAATCGGCCGCACTACTGCCGGAGATCGGATTCAGCCCCAAATGCCTGAGCAGGCAATGCAACAGGCGGTGCGGGCACTGTTTATCCTCTCCGTATCAGAGGCAAACCACTATTTTGAAGATGCGGCATCCCGCCGGGCGTATGGCGGTGCGAGCTGGTGGCTCCGGTCACCCGGAAACTCGAACGCAGTCTCAGCCACAATAGTGCAAGGCTCCGGCAATATCGCTGCTTCATCATCTTTTACGGCACATGGACTCCGCCCCGCTCTGTGGGTGTTTGGCCTCCCAACGCCCCCCCCCTGTTGTGATCTGTTCCCGGATTGCACGTGTACCATACTGCCCTGTTGTCCGCTATTTCCGTTTTGCAACTGCGATGCACCTCCCTGTTGTGAACTGTACCCAGATTGCACCTGCGGCGATGAGCCCCCCTGTTGTCCGCTATTTCCGTTTTGCAACTGCGATGCACCCCCCTGCTGTGAGCTGTATCCGGATTGCACCTGCAACGATGGCCCCCCCTGCTGTGAGCTGTATCCAGACTGTACCTGCGACGAGCCGGTCTGCTGTGAGCTGTACCCAGACTGCACCTGTGACGAGCCGTTCTGCTGTCCGGAATACCCGGACTGCGCCTGCCCTGAATTCCACAGGGCCTATATGTTTGGCGACGAGGTCGGCAACTTCCATCCCGGTGCACGCATCACCCGTGCAGAAGTCGCAGTGATTCTTGCCAGAACCCACATTGAGGGTTTTGTGCCCGAAACCCTGCCCCCCGGCATGACAAGCATCCCATTCGCTGACACGGCGACCCACTGGGCACGCTTCTACATCGCTTGGGCCTATGATGCAGATTTGATACGGGGATACGCAGGCAATTTCAGGCCGGGTGAGTTCATTACAAGAGAAGAGCTTGCGGCCGTCCTCGCAAGAGCCACAGGAGAAATTCGCACCGCTGGAATCATACCGTTCTTTGATGCCGGCCAGATTTCCCCCTGGGCCCGCAACTATGTGTATACGGTCTATCGTGCAGCTCTGATGATCGGAGACGAACACAACAACTTCAATCCGCTGAGACCCATCACCCGTGCAGAAGTGGCAACTGCCGTGAACCGTATGCTGGGCCGGGTAGACAGCCATTGGGCACTCCCTGACGTGGAGGGGATGATGTACGCACGCAACTTCCCGGATGTGGCAGACACCGCCTGGTATTTCCCATCCGTGTTAGCGGCGGCAAATAACCACTACTTGACCAGAGATGATCGCGGCGTGATTGACTGGAAGCAACTGGTTCGTTAATCTAACAATATAACGCACTTTCCACTTTGTTGAGCGGCGATTTTTCGTTCGAAAAACCGCCGCTTTTCGACTGTAAAAAAATTCGATCCATAGGGGAGAAGGTGTTGACATAGGGAATTTTTATGTTAGAATGGTTTTTGTATACATGTCCAGTAGTAGTTTAAATCACGCAAAAGAAAAGGGGATGTAATAACGAATGAAGATGAGACGATTTTTAGCAATACTTATTTCTGTACTAATGGTTCTGACCCTATTCCCGGCAACTGCACTTGCAAACACGGAAATGCTCGTGCCAGCGGCCGCTCCCGCCGAAGCATTTACGGATTCCAGCGGCGTGGTCTGGCGTGTGTTACACGTAGATGACGCTGGCAACCGCCTGATGATCACCGAGCGTATCCACGACTGGGCACCGCACAGCATCAACTTCAACTGGAGCCCGTTTTCCCAGTCTAATTTGCGCACAGTATTAAACGGCTGGACCCTTGCGCCTGAAGTTGCTGCAAATGCATTGACGCCGGTGGGTGTCGATACCGATGTGCGCAACGCACCCGGCAATTTTAACAGAGCCGAAAATGAAGCCGCTGGACGCACCACTGCCGGCGCACCGATTCCGGCTGCGAATGCGGTGAGCGGACTGTTTGTGCTCTCCATTTCAGAGGTGAACCAATATTTCGATAACAGAAGTTTTGGCGGCCCCGGTTTTGAGATTGTACCGGATCGGCAAGCCCGTTCCGCCTATTTACCCGCTGAAGTGACACCCATGCTCTGGTGGCTTCGCTCGCCAGGTGCCGGTGCTCCTCTGAACTCAGATCTGGATCTGACCCACGTGGGTACGATTGTGGGCATTAGCGGCGTCATCCAGGCCTGGTGGGTAAATTATCACCAGCCAATTGGGATTCGGCCCGCCATATGGGTGGATGCCGCCTTATTCTGCGATTGTGATCCGCCATGCTGCCCAGCCTGCGGTTGCGACAACGACTGCGACTGCTGTGAGTATTGCGGCCCCGGCAACCCCTGCGATTGCTGTGAATACTGCGGCCCCGGCAATCCCTGCGACTGCTGTGAATACTGCGGCCCCGGCAATCCCTGCGACTGCTGTGAATACTGCGGCCCCGGCAATCCCTGCGATTGTTGCGAATACTGCGGCCCCGGCAATCCCTGTGACTGCTGTGAGTACTGCGGCCCCGGCAATCCCTGCGACTGCTGTGAGTACTGCGGCCCTGGCAATCCCTGCGACTGCTGTGAGTACTGCGGCCCTGGCAATCCCTGCGATTGCTGTGAGTACTGCGGCCCCGGCAACCCCTGCGACTGCTGTAAATGTGATCCGCCATGCTGCCTGGAGTGCGGTTGCGACAACAACTGCGACTGCTGTGTGTACTGCGGTCCCGGTGACGAATGTGACTGTGTTGATGTTCTGTTCCTACGGAACTACGAGGGCGCTGCCAACTACGGCGTATTCAAAGAGACCACCGTCCGTTTAGGCGGAACTCTGCCTGTGCCGGTTGCTCCTGTCCGTGCAGGCTACACCTTTGCGGGTTGGTACCTTGAGCCCGAAACTGAGAATGCCAAAGACTTTACCGCATATATAACGGAAGACCTCCTCTGTGAGGATGAAGGCCATCTGCGTATCTATGCCCGCTGGGAAGAAGTGCCGGAAGAGCCCGTTTTCCACTCTTGGTTCATGCAGGGCAACGAGCGCGGTGAGTTTGCCCCCCACGGCGACATCACCAGAGGCGAAGTAGCGACCATTCTGGTTCGCACCTTCGCACCGGAATCTAATCTGGCGGAACCTCCGGCAACGCCATTTACGGACATTGATGATCTTCCTTGGGCTTCCAGCTACATTGCCTGGGCGTATTATCACGGTTTCATCCGGGGCCATGATGACGCAGACGGCAACCGAGTATTCAGACCGCTTGACGATGTCTCCAGAGAAGAGCTTTCAGCTATGGTAGCAAGAGCGGCAGAGCTTACGCCTATGGCGAGCATTCCCGGCACCGGCTTCCCCGATGCCAACGAGATCAGCAATTGGGCACGTCCCTATGTCAACGCAGTTATCTACACAGGCTGGCTGCGGGGCGACGGAGACGGAAATCTCAGACCCCTTGATCCCATCGTAAGAGCCGAGGCGGCAGCAGTGATTGCCCGTGCGCTAGGCCGTGACGGTACGATCAATTCGGACAGCCTGGTAGACGTTGAGGACGACCTCCGTATCTTCCCAGACGTGAGAGATACCGCATGGTATCACTACCTGGTCATCGAAGTTTCTCACAGCCACTATTTCGTGATTGTGACTGTAGAAGATGAAGACGGCGAAGAAGTCGAAATGGAATTGTGGACAGAAATCACTTGGCCTCCGAGTGCGTAAACGACACAGAATCATTATGTGCCTCTATCGCTGAAAAAGGATTACGTTCAAAATGACTGCTATAGGGGCGACCATGTATGTGGTCGCCCCTGTGTGGTATAAGCTGCAAGTTGATACTCTTCTTAAACAAAAGAAAGTAGGTAAAAATATGAGAGCAAGCAGATTCAGACATAGTGTGATGAAGCCTATATCTGTGCTACTCGTCATCGCACTCGTATTGGGCGGCACTTTTGTGGTTGCCTCCGCTGACGATACGCCTTCGTTCCCGATCAACTTCCCGGCTGTGGGCGAGACGTTTGCGGATTCAACCGATCGGGTTTGGCGTGTGCTGTACGAGGATGAGAGTGGCAACCGGCTGATCATTACCGAGGCGACAATAGGTGCACGATGGTACGCCCCTGGTCTCAGTTGGGTACCATTTGCCCAATCCGGCCTGCGTGCAGCGCTAAACTCGGAAACGCTTGCGCCGGAAATTATGCAGAGTGCACTGATCCCGAACGGTATAGGACAGGATGTGCGCAGCAATCCCGGTGACTTTGACGCAGAAGAAAACGAGGCAATCGGCCGCACCTCTGCCGGAGATCGGATTTATCCCCAAACGCCCCAGCAGGCGGCCCAAGCACTATTCATCCTCTCCGTTTCAGAGGCGAACCATTATTTTGCAGATAATGCCGACCGCCAGGCGTATAACAATGTGAACTGGTGGCTCCGGTCGCCCGGCGATATAGATGTACTCACGGCTACAGCGGTGCTGAGATCCGGTGCGATCACTACTTCGCAATCTTTTTGGTCACATGGGATCCGCCCCGCTCTGTGGGTGTTTGGCGTACCCTGTTGTGATCTGTATCCGGATTGCACCTGTGATGAGCTGCCCTGCTGCCCGGAATATCCGGATTGTACCTGTGATGAGCCGCCCTGCTGCCCGGAATATCCGGACTGCACCTGCGACGAGCCGCCCTGTTGTGATCTGTACCCGGATTGCGATTGCAATGCGCCCTCCTGCTGTCCGGAATACCCGGACTGCACCTGTGACGAGCCGCCCTGTTGCGAATTGTATCCGGATTGCGACTGCAATGAATCTTCCTGTTGTCCGGAATACCCGGATTGTACCTGTGACGAGCAGGAGTTTCATAGAGCCTATATGTTCGGTGACAATTACGGCAACTTCAATCCCAGGACGAGTATCACCCGTGCAGAAGTCGCAGTGATTCTTGCCAGGACCCACATTGCGGACTTTGTCCCCGATACTCTGCCGCCTGGCATGACCAGTGTTCCTTTCGCCGACACGGCGGCCCATTGGGCCCGCTTCTATATCGCCTGGGCCCATGATGCCAACCTGATGCTAGGGGATGCGGGCAGCTTTAGGCCGGGTGAACCCATTACAAGACAAGAGTTTGCGGCCGTCCTCGCAAGAGCCGGAGGGGCGATCCGCCCCGCAGGCCCCTCATCATTCCACGATGTGGACGATGTCGCCTCCTGGGCCCGCAACTATGTGTACACGGTCTATCGCGGGGCCTTGATGATCGGAGACGAAAGCAACAACTTCAATCCGCTGGAGCCCATCACCCGTGCGGAGGTGGCAACTGCCATGAACCGTATGTTGGGCCGGATCGACAGCCACGAGGCGCTCGGCTTGGCCGATGTGGAAGGTCTGGCGTATATGCGCAGCTTCCCGGATGTAGCGGACACCGCCTGGTACTTCCCATCTGTGTTAGCGGCGGCGAATGACCACTACCTGACCAGGGATGAAGACGGCGCAATTGACTGGAAGCGATTGGTTCGATAAAGAATTATTTCCATCTTGCGTTAAACGACGGTTTTTCTTTTGAAAGACCGTCGCTTTTTATTGTAAAAAAATTGCCGTTTGGCGGTCAAAACGGTTGCGTCTTTTAGGTTTTCGTGGTATATTAAAAGCAGCGTCATTTCTTAGGAGGATATTTTTATGGTACATACGTTAAAGAAGCGCCGGATCCCTCTCATTATCTTGGGGGCACTGGTTATCATTATTTTGATCGCTTTACTCGCTCCCCCCCCGGCAAATGTGGCCATGGGACAGGAGAGTTTGCGGTCAGCGGAGGCCTCTTTGGGCACCATCGCCACCCAGGTAACGGGAACCGGAAATCTGGAGACCGAAGGCGGCGAGACGGTGCTGATCCCCACGGGGCTCACAGTACAAGAAGTCTTTGTAGAGTCCGGCGATCTGGTATCCGCCGGTGATGTGTTGGCGGTGTTTGATCTCGGCTCCGTTCAGGGCCGCTTGGCCGACATCTACGAAGAGCTGGACGAGATAGACAGCGAGATCGAAGATGCCCGGCGGGACAGTGTAAACGCCACCATCACGGCTCGGGTAGCCGGAGAGGTAGAGACTATTTTCGCTGAGGTAGACGATTCAGTCACCGACATCGTGCTGGTTCACGGCGCACTGCTCACCCTCGCAATAGACGGCGGACAGACCTTGGAAGTCACCGGGGTCACCGGCACCATTTCTCAGATCCATGTGGAGGAAGGTGACTCCGTGCGTGCGGGGGCGACCCTGTTCACATTGACAGAACTAGACGTGTCCGCCGCCTATCTCGCCCTTGTGGCCGAACGTGCGGAGTTGGTCGAAACGCTGCACTCCCTCCTGGCCCTGTCAGAGACCGGCGAGTTGGTCGCAGAGTTTGACGGGATTGTAGAACATGCAGCCATCGGAAATAGCAGCGCACCTTCCGGCGGCAGCGCACCGCCCATGGGCAATTTGCCGGCGGCGCCCGGCGGCATGTTCGGGTTTGCAAACCATACGCCAGACAACAGCGGCAATGCCCTTGGCGTTGTGCGCCTGTCCGGCCAGAGCGATGAGGTCACTGCGACGGATGCGGCACCGGAACCGCCGCCCCCAGACCCCCAGCCCACACCGCAGCCAACGCCAGTCCCCACACCCGTTCCCACCCCGGTGCCCACACCCCAGCCAACGCCGGCACCCAGCACAATCACAAGCCTTTCCAGCTTGTCTCTCTCTGCGCCATCTCCCGGCAGAACGCCGCAGCGCAGCGTAAGTGGGACGGGCTTTACCGGTACCGTCCAGTGGCAGCCCGCCAACGCTACGTTTGGGCACGACACAGTCTACCAGGCCATGGTGGTGCTCACGGCAAACAACGGCTTTGTCTTCGGGCAAAATGTAATATCCGGTTCAAGGGTTCAAGGGTTCTCCGTATCGGGCGCTACTGTTACCAGCGCACAAATTGAGCCCTGGTCTCGTGTGGCCATCACCATGTCTTTCCCACGGACAGCGGCTGCGGCAGCCACACCGACGCCCACGCCGATACCGACCCCCACACCGGTGCCGACGCCCATACCTACGCATATCCCCATCCCCACTCCGGGGCCGTGGGATAATGATATACCCACACCCACGTTTCCCCCCGGCATGGATCCTAACGGCCCTGTAATACCGCCCGGCGGGTTCCCCCCGAGTGGCTTTCCCAGCGGGTTCGGCGGTTTCCCAGGCGGCTTCCCCGGCGGTATGCCGAACTTTGATATGCAAGATTTTCCCCAGGATATGGACGATGTCTCCGGGTTCCCGGGGATGGATGCCGGTACCGCCAACCAACTCGCCGCCTTTTCCATCTCACGGGCGTACACCATGCGCCTCACCGTGACAGTGGATGAGCGGGATATTTTAAGCCTGTCTCTCGGCCAACGGGCAGACGTGACCTTAGACGCCGTACACGGTGAGGCGTTCGAGGGTGAAATTTCACGTATCAACACAGCCGGTGTCGCCACCGGCGGCGGAGCCCGGTACACAGTAGAGATTTCTCTGCCCCGGACTGACCGAATGCTGCCCGGTATGAGCGCCTCCGCCGTGATTACCACAGATGAGGCCGATGGCATTCTGTTGATTCCCGTTGAGGCGGTGCAGGAAGAGGGTCTGCGGACATTTGTCTACACCGCACAAGAGGGCAACGTACCAACAAACCCGGTAGATGTACAAGTCGGCCTGTCTGACGGGGTAAATGTAGAGATAGTCGTAGGGCTTACAGCTGGAGATACGGTATATTATACAGTGCTAGATACCCCGCGCTGGCCTAATTTCGGCATGGCCCCCGGCTGGGGCGGGGGTGACATGTGATCACCCTAGACCAAGTCACCAAAGTCTATCGTGTCGGCGGCGAGGAAGTACGGGCCCTGGATGGGGCCAGCCTTCACATCGCACAGGGCGAGTTTGTCGCCATCATTGGTCCCTCCGGTAGCGGGAAGAGTACGTTAATGAATATCGTGGGTTGCCTTGACACGGCAGACAGCGGTATCTACGAGTTAGACGGTCAGCGGATTGAGCGGTACTCCGAGGATGAGCTCGCCCGGATTCGCAACCGGAAAATCGGATTTATTTTCCAAAACTTCAACCTCCTCTCCCGGATGACGGCGGAGGAAAACGTGGAGCTGCCCCTCGTTTACCAGCGGCTCTCCGTCCGTGCACGCAGACAGCGGGTGGCGGAGATGCTGAATTTAGTCGAACTCTCTGACAGAAAAGGCCATAAGCCGACGGAACTCTCCGGCGGACAGCAGCAGCGTGTGGCTATCGCCCGGGCGCTGGCTACAAAGCCCAGCCTACTGTTAGCTGACGAGCCCACAGGAAACTTAGATTCCCGCACGGGAAAAGAGATCATGGCCTTATTTCACCGCCTCCATGCGGAAGGCAACACCATCGTGGTCATCACCCATGACCAGAGCGTGGCCGACCAGGCCCCTCGGCGGATCCGGATACTAGACGGCCGCGTGCAGGAGGTGGCGTAACCCCATGCTATGGCAATGTGTAAAAATGGCGATGAAAGCCATTAACTCCAACCGGATGCGGGCGTTTCTCACCATGCTCGGCATCATTGTGGGCGTTCTGGCCCTGGTGGTGTTAGTCAGTCTCGTCACCAGCGCCGGAGATGCGGTAACAGAGCAGGTAGAGGGTCTGGGCACCGACCAGATCCAGGTCACCATCGTAGACGATGGCGGACGTCCCCTGCAACTGGAGGAACTCCCCGCCTTTGTCGCCCATGCAGACATCGGGGAAGTAGTGCCTTTCAACCAGATATCCGCCACCGCCCGGTTCGGGCACGAGAGCGGACAAGCCAGCGTTACCGGCACAACCCCTAACTATGCAATCGTCTCAAATCTGGAGTTGATATCCGGCCGGTTTTTCCACACCTCTGATGTGGCAAATAACACCCACGTCGCCGTCATCGCCGAAAGCGCCGCTCAAGAGCTCTTCGGTACGGTCAATGTGGTGGGCGCAGAACTCCTTTTGGATGGCAGACCGTTTCTGATCGTAGGTGTCACAGCGGATCAAGAGACCTTTATGAGCCTGTTTCTGCAGGGCTACGCCGTCTATGTCCCCTACACCACGGCGGTACGGATGTCTGACACGCTATCCAACGCCGTGACCACTATGCTCGTAACCGCCCCCGGCACGGACATGCACGCCGCAGAGGCGGCTATAGAAGATATGCTTTTAAACCGTTTCCGCCGGGATGAGGATGCGTTTACCCTCTTCAACCAAGCCCTTGTGGGAGAGGTGGTAGGCGAGATCACCACTTTGTTAGCCATTCTCATGGGCGGCGTTGCGGTCATCAGCCTTGTGGTAGGCGGCATTGGGATTATGAACATTATGATGGTATCCGTTACCGAGCGGACAAAAGAAATCGGCGTCCGTAAGGCCATTGGTGCCAGTCGGCGAAGCATCATGTTACAATTTCTCATCGAGGCCCTGACGATCTGTCTCATCGGGTGTCTCATCGGCGTCCTGGCATCTTTGATTGTCCTCCAACTGGCAACTGTGCTGTATGGACATTTGATGGATTTCCAGCTATCGCCGGCAGTTGTACTGGCTTCGATTGTGTTCTCAGTCCTCATCGGACTCATATTCGGGTTGTCCCCGGCCAGCCAAGCGGCGCGGAAAAAGCCCATCGAGGCCCTTCGATATGAGGGATAACACCCCACAAACAATAGAACCGCCCTTGAAAACCCAATGTTTTCAAGGGCGGTTTTTTTGCCGCCGCTCAATCTTCAGAATCCGCAAAAGCTTTGAAAATGTCATTCTCGAACGCAATCATTAGATTGCCAACTCCGCTGGCAATCAGATGTTCAATTGGCTGACCTGTAATTTCCGAAATGTGCTCTAGCCATTTGCAAATCATTTCGTCAAGTTCGATTGTGAATTGCCGCATAAAAACACCTCCAATTAACCTTGTTAGGGTAATTATAAGGTGAAAAATTCTTATTGTCAACCTAACACGGTTATATTTTTTCATGTGTTCTGGTTAAAATAGCATTACCCGAACTAGGGTAAAGGGTGCTAATGCCATGACATATGCAGAAGTTATCACAAAACGAATTTTGAACTTGTGTGGGGAGCATGACATTACAGTCAATAAGCTTGCCACACGTTCCGGCGTGACACAATCCACAATTGACAATATCATAAAGGGAAACACAAAAAGCCCCGGTTTGCGAACGTTGCATCGCATATCGCAAGGGTTTGACATGACGCTATCAGAACTGCTTGATTTTCCGGAGATGAACGAGACACTGTTTGATGATGAATAAATAATACTTTTTCTATATATTGCTGAACCGCCCTTGAAAACACTGGGTTTTCAAGGGCGGTTTTCTGCCTATACACGAATTTTATACGTTTGCCCTCAGGCGGACTTCGGCTAATAATCCTCTAAGTGAATTTGGAAATAGGCCTGGGGATGAGAACAGACAGGACAGAGATCCGGGGCGGCGGCCCCCGTTTCGATGTGGCCGCAGTTGCGGCAGATCCAGGCTTCCGTTGCCTCCCGCTGGAACACCTTGTCAAGCTCCAGGTTTTGCAGGAGCTTGAGATACCGCTCCTCGTGGTGTTTTTCCACGGCGGCCACGCCATCCATCTGGTCGGCGATGTCGGCAAAGCCCTCTTCCCGGGCGACTTGTGCAAATTCCTTGTACATGGAGGTCCACTCGTAGTTTTCGCCCTCTGCGGCGGCCTTCAGATTTTCTTTCGTGTTGCCGACGCCTTTCAGATGCTTAAACCAGAGCTTGGCGTGCTCTTTTTCGTTCTCGGCCGTCTCTAAGAAGAAAGCGGAGATTTGCTCGTAGCCCTCTTTTTTTGCCACGCTGGCAAAATAAGTGTACTTGTTTCTGGCCTCGGATTCACCGGAAAATGCAGCCTTCAAGTTTTGTTCGGTTCGGCTTCCTTTTAATTCTGGCATAGTGGTCGCTCCTCTCTTAATTGGATGGGAATCGTATAAGCTAGTTATAGCACAAATACATGGTTTGTACAATAGATTTACAAGATAAAGTGTGGTACAATAGATGCCAGGCATTCTAAAGTCCACATTCCGCCGGGAATCCGGCGTCCGAGCATTTTCGCAAAGCGAAAATCTCGATACCGGCGGAGCTTTGCTTCGCCGAGGAGATTAAATGAATGGGGCCCCCGCAGAGCGCAGCTCTGTGGGGAAATAGCAAACGAGCAAGGAGATTGCTCCTTGCTCGTCCGGGTTGTGTCAGATTATTGGGGGCTGACGTTGACAGCTCTGCTCTTGGAGCTGTTCTTGGGATCTGGCTCGATGTCGTAAACGACTTTCTGGCCCTCTTCCAGAGTTTTGAAACCTTCGGACTGGATTGCGGAGAAGTGCACAAACACGTCGTCGCCGCCCTCGTCGTTGGAGATGAACCCAAAACCCTTGTCTGCGTTAAACCATTTGACTGTACCCTGATTCATAAAAAGCCTCCTGAAAAAATAAGTTGTATCTGACCTGATCCCAAAAAAGATCACATGTTTTTGTGAGGCATCGAAACGATCAATGACTTACAAAAACATGTGAGCAATTGGTACGAACAGATGA
>Ga0123355_10000914_pt1 | contig 40881 bp, 40 predicted proteins | sample TergutEmb28metaG_3_FD_89872 | JGI IMG/M metagenome (GOLD analysis project Ga0123355, IMG submission 89872) | Embiratermes neotenicus P1 segment gut microbial communities from Petit-Saut dam, French Guiana - Emb289 P1 | ecosystem: Host-associated > Arthropoda: Insects > Digestive system > Gut ...
CTATCTTCCAAACAAACATCTTCGCTCCAAATCGTCTTTCGACGATGATTTAAGCATAAGCGATATTCTCAAGCCGTCCATTAATTCAAAAACAATAAAATGTTAATGCTTCTATACTAAGCCACTTTGTCATTTTTATCGTGTTTTGTTGTTTATAATTTGCAACATACACTAATCCTTATATAAACCGCTTTCAGGCTAAGGGGTTTCCCCCATCGTATAACTGTCGCCATCTCTGCTTCCACCACAAACACCATGCATTATGCTTGGCTGTACTGTGTACAATTAAGTTTGGGGCGAGCTTTAGTTCCCGACAGCCCTGTAGTTGTAATTGGCATAGCTATTCAATTGTAGGATTTTGATATTTATGCTACTATTACTATGATGATGTTTTCAGCTTATATACTGTCTTTTTCTTCATAGCACTTTGTGTATAGGTTGAAGGGCTTTATTTTCCCAAAGTTTAATATTGTGACCTTGGGTATAATTTGCGTCTTCATATATAAGGGTGTAATTAAGGTCAAATACCGCCACTGAAAATTGGATTGTAATCAAACTGTAATATTTGAATTGCAAAATGTAGTATTTGACACATCTGATATCAGATAACATATAGTGATGAATATGGAAGTGAGAATAAGAGAAGGGTGAAGAGTTTATCTCGTTTATAAATCGTAGGCGAAATGCGCAAATAGGAATATTTCCTACTTCTGAGCGAAATTAATTTAAAAAGTATGAAAACAAACGAATTTATGCTTGACATGTCTGGGATAGTGAGATATTGTTATATATGTAAAGGAAAACACGCATGGCACATTGTAAAATTAACTAGGAGGAATAATATTATGGAATATCATGATAAGCGGAGTCTTGAACTCCCAACAGATGGAATGTTAGAATTTGATTTTGACTTTGGTATTGTAGCTTTAAACTGTTGTGGTTGCTGTATTGGAATTCCTAGTGGTGGTGGCTGTGATGCAAACCGTCCCCCATCAACAGGAGGCGCAGCTGAACAAATAGAGTTGGTATAGCTCTATCCTTTAGTTTTGCCCGTGCAATAATAATTGGTGTTATATGTAATTTAATACATTAAATAATTCGCAGGTAGTGCCTGTGTGTTTACCTTTACACATTGAATACGTAATATTTTTATGCTCATTTTTTCAAAAAGAGGATTTTGTTATGAAAAAGAACTTGTTTTTGATAATAGTTTGCCTTCTTATGCTAATGTCTTGTGGACGTAATGTTGATAATTCTGAAAATATGGAGGAGTATATGTGTGTTGAATATCACGAAAATTTAGAAAGGTATGTTGATTCAATTTATACATACAGAGCAGAAGCATTAGCCCTTATTCATAAAGATTTTGAAGTATTAGTTGAAGTTTTTGAAACAAATTTACAGGCATTAGCAAACCCCATTTATAGGCGTTTTGGTGTTAATTTGTGGTATGAACTTGATATCATACAAGGGCGGATTGCAGACCCTCTTCAATCAAACTTAATCATTGGGGTACATCATGAAACTTCTGTTCAAATGCTGTCTTCTGCAAGAGGTTGGTTTAGGGCAACATACTCTTCAATGAACTCAAGAACAGGCGGAGTTCTTCATATGATTAACTCTGGACCAAGTATAGCAAGTAATATACGTCACGGAACTTCAAGTACATCTCCCCCTCCCACAACAAGGATAATCACACAAGGAGAGATAGCACTTATACGAATACCACACGCATGGAATAATGTCGAAACAGATTTAAATATACTGCTTCCATTTTATGAACAAATACAAGATTATGAACATTTAATCATTGATATACGTGGGCATAGGGGTGGTTTTACAAATCACTTTCTTGAAGTTGTCATGGAACCCCTGATACAAGAACCCATGCAGATACCTCAATATCTTTTTTTTACTGCTGGAGGATATTTCAGTGGTATCTTAGAGCGAAATACACTAGGATTGCGTAGAATAACTGAAAATGATTATAATCCATATGGATTGATTCGAGAGAGAGGGACAGTGAATTGTGGCAGTCGTAGAAACAGACATGAAATTAGTGTGTACTGCGCTAGAACATTTGTTTTAGAGCAAGGTTTGCAATATTTTAATATGGACGATTTGGAACACCTTGCATATATGGCAAAACGTACTGATTTTCTTATACCAAGTCATAATGGTTTTCCTTTTAACGGAAAGGTATGGCTACTTGTGGATAGAGCAACAGCATCTGCTGGTGACGCTGCCGCATTAGCAATCATGACATCTGAGTTTGCAACGGTCGTAGGTAGTCCTACGGCGGGTATAACACCTTCAACATTAAGTGTATATCACTTCTTTTTGCCTAATACCAGAACACAACTAAGATTAGATGTAGTATATGTTACTGATATGTACGGTCGTTCGATAGTTGAATTTGGTGTAATTCCTCATTATTTAAACCGTCCAGGTATGGATGCATTACAAACAGTGCTTGCAATGATTGAAGAAATGGAAGAAGGTAGCTGATTTATGTACAAGGTTAAACCATATCTTCTATTTGAAACCAACAAAGGTACTGCATTACAAAATAATGTTGCTACAATTTTTGTAACCAATACTAATATGATAAATTTTCTTGTGGCATTGGAAAAAGATAAGACTTTGGTAAATTCAAGTTCTCAAATAGATGCCTATTTTTCTGGCAATTCTGAAAAGGCAATTCAGTTTTTGCTTGAAAATAAAGTTATATATGAAGTAACAAAACCTCTTTTTGAGTTTAATGAGATTCATGTGATTAGCAATAGTGAACTATTCATGGATGTTTTTGCTTTATTCTCAAAGGATATGACCTATGATGTGCAAGTTCATAACCCAGATTGTTGTGACACGACATTTTCATTTTTAAATAATAAAAGTCTATGTATTATCTTCTTGAATCCCTTTGACTTAAACAAGTTTGAGGGCTTTCTTGATGTGATTTGCAAGTATGATTGTATAATTAAGCCGATGTTCTACTATAATCATGCTATTTACATGGCTAATTATCATAGACCCTCATGGAAAAATCCTTGCCCAAGGTGCTTTTTTTATAGCTTAGAAGCGCAATTGCGTACAGGTAATTACAGTTCTGTGACATTCCAAACCCTCATTGATATGCTTTATATTCGAGAGGTCAAATTTGATTTAGAAGCAATTTTATCACCTCATCATTTATTGGGTGTTATGAATGTTTTGTTTAGCCAGCTTAATTCTGTTCAAAGTTTTAATAGTTTTGTGAGTGCTGTACACGACTTTAAACTAGAATCTATCACAGTGAACATGGACTATTCATATCATTGGGAGTTGTGTGATTGTTATGAATAATTTTTCCCAAGATGTTTATTTCCAGCAGGGTATATCTAGTGCTGAGATTGTTAAAATTCTCAAATTTCATCAGTCAAATATATGTGTATTAGACCCTAAAGAAGAACATCCCGCAAAAACAGAATGGATTAACACCAATAGCAAAACAATTTTGAAAAGTGATACACATATTCATGAAGTTTTTTTGAGTGAAATTGTAGCCCCTATTGTTTATATCTACACTGCTCTAAAAGAAGAGTTTTACGGTTTTCCTGTTGTAACTACTCTTCCTGTACTTACAATTACTACTGATGATTATTGTAATTTAACTCAAGGCTCTTATACATTTGATTTTGAAAAAATGTGTCTGCATAAATATAAGGATAATGTTCATGATGATTTAAAGGATATTTTCTACAACAAGAATGTATCTATGTCTTTGAGTTTATTCTTAGATATTGAAAAAAGCGTTTTTATACATGGTAACATGGCATATATAAATGGTATTATGCAAGTTGGGATGTTGACAAAGGCGATTAATGATTGTTGCAAAGAAAATTCAATCCCAATGACACAAGCATTTATTAATACGCAAAAATTTACTAATCTTATAGGAATAAATTTAAGAAAGCAATTGCTTATAAACAATATCTGCTTTGGTGGTGAATTATGATTTTTGCAACTAAAGGTAATTATGGGCTTGTAGATAGTAACTTTACAGGCAATTACAAGTTATTCTACGCCTATCTGGATAGCTTTAGAGAAGGACGTAAAGCATCACCATCAGATGCAACGTCCATAGATGTATTAAAAAGATTGCTGGTTATTAAAACTTATAATGAACATTCAGAAAGAGCCTTAATGGGCGCACAACAAGATATTGAATGCGAGGCAATCAATTTTATTGACAAATCCATACATAAATTAAATCAATATGATTTTTCTTATGGATTTAATCCTCGTTTTGGAATATCTGATACAACAGGCACAGCTTCTGGACATATTTCAAGGATTGTGCTAAAAAAAGCTGTACTTGAGTTGATAGAGAAAAACGAATTATTTCTCTTTTGGTATGGTAAACATGGAGTATATATAGAGCCAGATAATTATATTAGAAGTATGGTGTGCGATATGAATTTCATAAGCCCTTTCGCTGATATTTTTCTTTGTAATGAACTTTCAAATTTTTTTACAGCAATTGTAATTCTTAGGTCAACAGGTAGACTAACATCATCAGGAATCGCAATAAGTAGCAACTTGGATGATGCTATTTCTCATGCCCTTCAAGAAGCTAAATTACTAGAATGGTGTCATTATGGCAATACTAAATCACCTTTTGAAAAAACTTCTGATGAGGTGAATTTGCAAATAGTGGAGCATATTGATAGTATTAAATCTTCATATACAAGTTATGAGAGTATAAAAAAACAATATAGCAATGATGATGATATACTTAAAATTAACGATTTTGTTAAAAGCATATATTTTAGGGTTTTAAATTTAGGCATTGGTAAACGAGAACTTACAATAAAATGCATTTCAGAGGAGTTATTTAACTGTTTACCAAGAACAGATAGAATTAAGCAATCAATGGACAAAAAAATCATTAAACATTTTGGTCTTGATTTGATTGATATTGATGGCATACCTAATTGTGTACTAATGTAGTAAGGGGTTGATTGCTATGAAAATCTTTAAATTCGCAAAGCCTTATTTGTTTAGTCACATATTTTTACTTGCTATTTATGTACTGCTTACATTATTAACTACTTTGATAAGTATTGCTTCCCCATATATTACAGGGAATTTTCTTGATAATTTGATTTTAGACGCAAGCATTGAGGTTGTCATAATGTTTTGCGTTATTTTTGGTACACTCAATATTAGTAGTGTTGTAATCAATTATATATCATCATTGCTATATATAAAAGTTCAGACATCTATGATTTTTGGTCTCAATCATTCAATGATAAAACATGTACAAAACTTGTCGCTTTCATTTATAAACAAGAATGATAGTGCTTATTTAGCCCAACGAGTTAATAATGATTCTAGTGAGATAATTCTGTTTTGCATGAACATTTTAAGAAATTTAATCATAAATGTTTTATTGTTAATTGTTCCGTTTGTAATATTATTTGCTATGAATTGGGTTATAGGGCTAGTTTTTTTTGCATTTATCCTTGTATATTGTATTTTATATTTTGTATTCAAGAAGCCATTATACAATGCTAACTTTGATTACAAAGAAAAGCAAAGTAAATTTTTTTCGAGCATTTATGAACAATTTTCACATATAAAATTGATAAAGTTAAATTCAATACAAAATGAATTTCTAGGCAGATTAAGCACATCATTTAAAGGCATACAGACTTCTGCTATCAATAAACAAAAAATTAGCCACCTGTTTTATGGTTCAGATAGTATCGTTTCAACTCTTGCCCAGATTGCCCTATTTATTATAGGCGGAATTCAAATTTTGCGCGGGAATTTTACCATTGGCATGTTTACTATATTTTCAAGCTATTTTAATTTGTTAATATCCGCAGTTCGTTATTTCTTCAGTGTTAGTGCATTATACCAACAAACTTTGGTCGCATTTAATAGGCATAGTGAATTGATTGCAAAAAATCAAGAGAGTGTTGGCAATATTCATATTGATAATATTAACAAAATATCACTGGAAAATGTTAATTTTAGTTACTCCGACAAAAAAATTCTTAATCAGTTATCCATAAGATTTGAAAAGGGTCATATATATGGGATAGCTGGTCACAATGGTTCAGGTAAGAGTACACTTGTAAACTTGCTGATGGGGATGTATATTGATGAAAAAGAGGGCGTTATATCTTACAATGATACTGATATCAATAATATAAACATGACACATGCACGAAAACATCTAATTTCTTTTGCAGAACAAGAACCACGCCTAGTAAATGGCACTATCAGATATAACATATCATTCAATGAAGATAATATAAACTTAACACTATTTGAAAAATATATTGATATTCTTAATATGGACGATTTTATCAATAAATCATTAATAGATTCATATACAATAAATGATGGAAATACCAACACCTCTGGCGGTGAAAAACAAAAAATATCAATTTTAAGAACACTATACCATGATACCCCTGTAATGATATTTGATGAACCTACATCCGCACTAGATATACAAAGCTCTCAAAAGTTTATTGATTATTTAAACACTATAAAGACTAATAAAATCATAATAATCGTAACACATGATGAACAAATAATAAACAAATGCACCAAGGTCATACATTTGGATAGTTAGAGCATCAATCATTAAGCTCTGCGTTTTTGGTCAACATTTGTGACAAAATCTTTAAGGAATTCTCGTTCTTCATGTTTTATAGTTTTAGGTATTGTTAAGAAGAGTTCTGAGCGATATAGTGGGATAGGTTCATCAATAAGACCCATTAAGTAGTCCATAGAAATATCAAAATATTTAGCGATTTCTATTTTAATTCTGTCACTTGGGTCTGCTTTCCCTGTTTCATAATTTGACACTGTTGCTTTTTGAATCCCAAGAATAGTTGCTAACTCTTCTTGGGATATTTTTTTTTCACGCCTTAATTCCTTTAATCGACTGCCAACCATTTTTATCTCCTTCTATCATGAAACTCATTTTTGTTATGATTGTTTTTCTATTGGGATGTTATTTTTGATATATAGTGTTTTGATAAGCATTATTCATCGAACTTTACGTTTAAAATCTATTCCAGCAACAAATTCTTCAAGTAATTCTCGTTCCTCATACTTCAGTGTTTTGGGTATTTTTAAGAAAAGCTCTGGACGATAATGTGGTATGGGTTCGTGAATAATGCCCATTAGATAATCCATAGAAACATCAAAGTATTTAGCGATTTCTATTTTTACTTTGTCGCTTGGTTCAGTTTTCCCAGTTTCATAATGTGATACTGTTGCTTTCTGGACTCCAAGAGCGATTGCCAAATCTTCTTGGCGCACCTTTTTTTCACGCCTTAACTTTTTCAATCGTTGCCCAATCATTAATATCACCTAGATTCAATTATCATATACTGATTTTCCAGTTGAAAAGCCGTTTTATTATTTGATATTTATAATGTAATATATGGTTTTAGAATCCAGTCATCTTGAAAAAGTGCCAAATTTATTGCTGTAGAAAGTATATACGACGAGTAATTAACTGCCAAATCAATTTCTTTTGTAGTAAAAAATGCTGTTGTATAAGGGAACATTTTATCAATATATTGTCTAGGACTTTCAATCATCGACCCCTCTAAGCCCCTTATATTAATGTTATGTGTTTGCAATAGCTTATTTGCATAATCATCTAAAATAGCAACTAAATTAACAACTGTCGGAATGCCCACACATATTACAGGTACGCCCAAATAGTCTGAATTTATAGTCTGATATGCGTTTTTTCCTCGAACCCCTTCTCCTGGTGTCATACCAACATCAGAAATTTGAATACTGGAACAAAATTGAGGTATATTTCTTGCGACTACGGCATCAACTAATATAACAAGCGAAGGTTTGATTCCTGAACTCCCGACATATTTGTAACTACAAAAAGCACTGAAATTGAAAAAATGCCCTCTACCCCGCATAGACACTACAAAAAACCCTAAAAATAACACCCCAAAAATCATGCAAAACCCCTAAAATGTAGTTACAATAATGTTACTACAAACCCCGTTAGTTGTCCGAGAAGCCTTGTTTTATAGGCTTTGTGAGTCAAAAAAGAGCGAAGTCTTTCAAAGGCGCATAAACACTAGATTTTTGCCATTATCGGAAGATAAACAGTGTAAATTTTAATGGCTTGCAACCTCAATTTTTGCAGTTTTAGGATGAAAAACAAGCGACTTTTATAAACAGTTCACTGTCAAAACCCTGTATTTATGCATATTGGCAATAGCACGGAAGCTAAAATTGTAGTTATAGAAACACCGGGAATTCAGGTTGATTATATCGCAAATGCTCTTGATTGTTTTTGATGTACTAACTCCTGTACAGCCCGTAACACCAGGTACAGTGACCGCAACTGGACGTATTCCTCCCCCTAACAACTCTACTGATTCTCTAGGAAAATGGTTAGTTACCAGTATTTTGTCTGCCACATGCACACCAAGAGAATCTACTATGCTATTGCGGTTTCCAATACCAACAACTAAAACAGAATCGTCATAAGAAATATTCATTAACTTCAAGAGGTATTCTGATACGGTTCTTGCGATTTCTTCTAACTTACCAGATTTTCCATATCTTAATATATCTGTTTCAATCGTAATATAATTTCCGATAGGCTCTCCTGTTATTTCTGCACCAATCTCATCCTGAACCCTAATCCAGTCACATACGCAACATTCAGTTTCAGTTGAATCTATTGTAACACCATCAAGTATTATGTCATTATGAAATTCATGTCTCATATTCATCAGTTGCCTCCATATTTTTGGAATTAAAAAGGGAATCCCTTAACAACAATAAAAACTGTTGTAAGGAACTCCCTTTCCTATTTCTATAATAGTCATCGTAAAAGCTAAAGCAGTTGGAGAAGTGATAAAATCGCTTCTTTTCAAATTAGTACCTCGTTGCCGATATGATTATCGGCTTAATTTGTTGTAGTTTCATGCTTATCAAATCTCCTTGGTTGCATTGAATCAAATTTACATGTCTGCCCATTCTGTAAGCCATCTTCCGCTAGTCATACCCCATAGTCGCCATTGGATGTTACCATTGTAAGTTCTCAAATATATCCGCGTCATTTCAGTAAAAGGAGAAATTTCTTGCTCTGCAACTATATTCATTGATTCTACAGAAGTTACATCAGTAATTGCCATTACAGGAGTTGCAAATGACAATATCAGTACACTGATAAGTAAGGATACTAATAGTCTTTTTTTCATATTTATCACCTCCTGCATATAATCTGCAAAGAAATCAATCACTTTCTCTTGCGAAGACTGTTAATGTGGCAAAAACTTCATGGGTGGCATCTATATATTTTACAAACAGTCCATCAGCATAAACTGAAAACGTACCATCACCATTATCAACAGCAATAATTTCGCCTGGTCTAAAAATGCCTCCACCTTCTCTATACTCTCCCATAAAATCTTCCGCAGATACAGGAATATCTGGAGATTCCCAAAAGATAGGTAGTATAGTGAATGCATATGAAGCAAAAAACAATCCTAAAATTATAATCGAATAACACACATTACTTAATATTCGCTTTTTGCGTGAATAACCGCGCCTAACCAACACTTCAAATCTGTCTGCTTCACTACTACCAATAAATGAATTTGTTACTTTGTGTGCCATTCGTTTATTTGCTTTACTCTTCTCATAAGCCTGTAGTAAAGCAAGACCTTTGAGAAAGTGCATAGCATCCTGTTTATTGGATACAGCGAACTGGTCACATTTTAATTCAGTTGCAAAACTAAAATTTCTCCTTAGAATGTATACCATTGGATTCCACCAAAACAGGAAACAAACTAAGTTGACCATAATCTTAATTAAATAATCTTTGTCTCGGATGTGCTTCCATTCGTGACGCAGAATAACTCGCAACTCATCAGGCGAAAAATCAACTTCTTCGGGTAAAATAATATATGGATTAAAGTCCATAGCTTTTGCTGTACTGCAACAATCATTTTTGTATATGTGAAAATGTTTATCATGACCTATTGAATTTGATAACAAAGACTCAGCAGACTCGTCACGGTCGTAACTACTCAACCACTTTGCCATAGGGCGATATGTGCCAGCATATTCACGGACATATCTTACAGTTAGCCAAATAGTTCCGATAATCCATATAACTACAAATATACTAATTGCATTAATAGGCAGACCAAACAAACGATAGGCTATGATTTCATATCTCAAAACACTGATTATTGCTGGATAAATTGTTTCTGATAAAATAATTACTGAACGTGGCATTTCAACAACAACAAACATCCTAAGCACACTTAATACAAGCAACAATAATAGTGGAACAACAGAGAACTTTATAGGAAATTTCAACTTTCTGATTAGAAGTCCCAAAAGAACAAAAACACTGAACCACAGCACACCCATTATAAATGAGTAGAGGGAAACATACTGATGAAAAACAACAGCCATATTTGTTACCCTTTCTTTTCGTTAAGACGCTCAATAAGTGCATTGAGGTTAATGTCTATCCCCATTTGACTTATGTTTTCTATGCATATAAATGTGTATTCATCTGACGTAATTTTAGGCTCGTAGGCTCGAGCAGTATTTGTGCCAGTGGGTTTGTAGTAAGTTAGTGCTACTGCTCCTTTTTTTATTAATGTGTTCATTATAATGTAAATCGAATTTTCTTTCCAAGTTCGATTACTTGAAATTTCAATAAGTTCTGAGGCGGTCATCGGTTTTTGGATACGCCACAATACAGCCATTATTTCTAATTCTTTATCTGTTAATTTCACTATCTTTTCCCACCCATCAAGCTAATCCATATTAAATAATGATGATTTTTAATGTTCTGTCAGTTTGCTTCCAAAAAATACCTGTTTTTATTAATTATCGCCAAAATCTTCTACATATACTACCATAGGCTTAACTGCTTGTCAAACATAATAGACTTCTTGACTTCTTTCCAATACTCGCAATATGTCTGGATATTTGCCTACAGCATTTACTACGGCAAGCAGGAATAATAAAAATTGAGCGTTTTCGAGGGGAGTTTCCCCAGGTTCAAGGAGGTTTACACCTTGTTCTGTCTCAATAGTGCCAGTGGGGGCGTTCATCTCATTTTAACAGTGCTTTGATGATTATATTTTCTATTGTCCCATTTTCTGCTTTATAGCAGAAGACGAAACACCTTGAGTATATTCAGGTTCAATTACTTTGCCGTTCCATTCAGCCATTGTTTCAATAGCTTTTGCACGCACATCCGCTAAAGGCCCTTCTTTCCAGTCTGTGCCATGCACCATAAAATCAGGCTTAAATCGGCGTAGATTTTTTTCATAGTCACGTACATCTTGCATAACAACATACTTTACACCTTTAATGTTTTCGATAACTGTTTTGCGTGAATCATAAGACATGGTGGGTTGTTTTTTGTATGACGCAATTGCTTCATCTGTGAAAAGCCCAACCATTACATTACCATATTTTGCGGCTTCTTTAAGGATATTGATATGACCTGGATGAATGATATCCGCTGCCATTGGAACATATACCAGTTTAGGAGGGTCAAATTTTTTAATCCTCTCAACTGTTTGGCTATCATCATATTCAAGACATTGCCTTGATGCAAGTTCAGGAGTAACAGGCGCACCAGCGCGAATTTCATGATGCACGCAACCATCACAAACCAAACCTTCAAGGTTGCCATCAATAAACTTTTGGCGTACTTCCTTCATTTTTTCCCCATACCAGCCATCTTTTAAACTAACTTTATTTAGGTCTGCTACAACAAGCATATTATCATAATCAGCATTTTCTATAGATAGATAACCTTCATAGGTAATAGAAATAGCATCAAAAGGTAGGTTGCAACGTCGAAATGTTTCTTCATCAGAATAACATTTTAGCAAAGTTTCAATTTCAGGCATATATCCACCCTGATTGTATACATTTTTAAATACAATTTCATCGGACAAATTGCCAAAAAGAGAATGAAATTCATCTTTCATATATTCAGTAAATCGCGTTAGAATCGCAGTTACAAAAATTTTATAATGCCGCCCACATTCTTGCCTATACTTATTTAGATATATCAAATTTTCCATAACTGTGTCAAAATCATCTTTACCATGAATAAATTCATAAGTATTTCGTTCAGGTGCATTAATCGAAAATTTGATACTGTCTAACCCCGCGTCAACTACAGCTCTAATGCGTTCTGGAGTCGCTAATACTCCATTAGAAGTTAGATATACATACTCATAGCCAATATCTTTAGCCTTTTTGATATAATCAGGAAGTTCTGGAACAATAAATGGTTCGCCAGTTGCGTAAAAGCCAACTTCACGTGTACCCATATCATACGCCTGTTGCAATATATCATAGACAAATTCTGGTTTAATTTTTCCAACTTTACGTGTCATTTTTGTGTAGGCACAAAAGATACATTTTTGGTTGCAACCATTGGATGTTTCAATTAGAAAATTGGAGTGTGGCCAAGGTGGCTCTAAACAATAAAGCTCATCTCTATTGGCTTTTTTTAAGGCAATACGGTCATATAATTCCATATTAATTCTCCTAGATTTTATTTAGTTTTATTTAGATAATACATTCATGAGTGCATTTTTATTTTCAATTGGGGTAGTCTTTGGTCTACCCAAGTCTGCACGTGATAATAAGTTGCAAATAATTTCCACAAACACAAAACCTTGTTGCGCACTGAGAACAGGCAAGGTAGTTGCTAATTCCTCATTGGATTTTATGCGATATGTTTTGGTATATCCCATTGACTCTGCTAATTTACTTAAATCCATGCTTTCACTAACAGCCGGAAGCCCTCCAACAGTTTCATGCGCACCATTATTTATTACCACATGAATTAGGTTTTTGGGCTGGTGTACACTGGTTACAGCCATTGTACCCATATGCATAAGAATTGCTCCATCACCATCCAAGCACCAAACCTTTTTTTCTGGTTTGGCTATAGCAATACCATGCGCTATTGCAAGGCTATGCCCCATAGAACCTACAGTCAAAAAATCATGTTCATGCCCCACACCAGAATTTTCGCGAATTTCATATACTTCACGCGATAATTTACCCGTGGTGCATACATAAATATCATTATTTGTTGATGACTCAAGTATTGTTTCCAAGGCTTGTTCTCGTGATAGTGGTGCTGGTGAAGTATATTTCATTTTGTTACTATTTGTAAAAGCATCTTTGCGAATTACAAAAGCAACAGATTTACCCAAAGCAAGACTTTTACGGAAATTTTCAATATCCTTTGAATTTGTCAAAGTTTCTAAATCTGTATCTTTTCCTATTACAATATATGGAATATCAAGGCATTCTAACAATGATAATGTTATTTCACCTTGAAATACATGTTGTGGCTCGTCTTTTGTGTTAGGTTCGCCACGCCAGCCAATTACAAATACTGTGGGTATTGCATAAACCTTCTCATTGAGTAGTGAGCATATGGGATTTACTGCATTTCCAATTCCACTGTTTTGCATATATACAATAGCTGGGCGAGATGTTGCTAAATAATGCCTAGCAGCAAGTCCAACCGCTGCGCCTTCATTGGCAGCAACAATATGATTATCAGATATGCCATATTGTGTCATTACTGCATCAATAAAAGGGCTAAGCAAAGAATCAGGCACACCTATATAAAATTTATCCCCCAAAGTTTCTACAATATCAAGAAATTTCACTGCTTCCATTTGCATCTTCCTTCACGCAAAGTTATATTTATATAAATGTAAGAACTTGCTGGATAGGCATACACAATTCATCTGAGGCTTCTTTACTACGCCCATGAGTAAGTATACTTTCTGCGGTTTTCATCATTGCAGGGTACGAACTGCGCAATAAGTGGTTTGCATGTATTATTATGTTAGCACCTTTTGAATGAAGCTCTTCTTCTGTAAATTGGCTATAAGTTGTAGGCACTACAACAATAGGTGTAGAGGCAGAAAATTCGCGGAACTGTTTCATAAAAGCAAAAATATCTTCTCCTGTTTTCTCTTTGCTATGAATCATTACTGCGTCTGCACCCGCCTCAATGTAGATTTTTGCACGCATCATAGCATCTTCTACACTCTTACCAGCTATTAAACTCTCAAGGCGGGCAATTATCATAAAATCTCGTGTTGCTTGTGCGCGTTTGCCAGCTACAATTTTAGCCGCAAAGTCTGTTGGCTCGTCTAATATTTGCTCTACATCTGTACCAAAAAGAGAATTTTGCTTTAATCCTGTTTTATCTTCAATGATTACAGCAGAAACTCCAATGCGCTCCAATGTTTTTACATGAAAAGAAAAATGGTCTATTTTTCCACCTGTATCTCCATCTAATATTATTGGCTTGGATGTAACTTCCATAATTTCATTTATTGTATTTATCCTACTGGTTAAATCGACTAACTCAATATCAGGTTTACCCTTAAAGGCGGAATCGCAAAGGCTGGAAATCCACATAGCATCAAACTCTTTTACCATATGTTTTTCATTATCCATTACACGAACATTTTCTGCAATAATACCCGTAAGTCCATTAGAAGCGTCTATGGCGCGAATATAGGGTTTTAGTTGTAGCAGTTTTCTAAGTTGCGCGAGTCGCTGGTTTGGCGTAGTTACAGCACTAGTTAGTTGACGGGATAATTTATCACTTGACAAATGCTTTGAATATGGTACTTCAATAAGTTCGCCGCCAAATTCCCCCAAAACTTCAATAACTCTCTCACGAATTACTTGTAAATGCCCTGTTCGCCAATCATCACCATGAACCACATAATCAGGTTTTAATTCACGCAAGATATCTGTATAATCTGATGTTGTTTGCACAACAACACGCTCAACACCTTTAAAACTACTTGCAATTTTCATTCGTTCTTCTGTATTTAAAAATGGTGGACGCTTGTATGTGGCAATTGCCTCATCAGTAAGCACCCCTACAATTACTGTGCCATATTTTGTGGCTTCATTAATAATATTAATATGCCCTGAATGGTAAACATCAGTTGCCATTGCAACATAAACAGTTTTCATATTGGGTTATCGCCTCTCAAGTTGGTTTATGATATATTTTCCCCCTGCTTCCCCGTTTCTTCTGGGATAGTAGAGATATTGCTCTATTACTTGGGTAATTTGCTCTTTGTAATCATCCTTAGATGACAATAGACTTGTAACTGTTTCCTTTGCGCTGGAAATATTATCAACATCAATGGAAACCCCTACTTTATCACGCAAAGTTATATCCACAATTTCCACACCATATTGTTTGTAACTAGGATTCATAACTTTCATAGGTGTATTAATAAATACACAAGGTTTTAAAGTGCAATATGCAAATTCAAAGGCAATGTTAGACCAGTCTGTTATCAGTAAATCAGCGGTAAAAACAGAGTTATTATCAGCAAAATTTAAACCAAAATCAAGTTCACCCTTGGTAACATAATCTGCATATTGTTTTTGTAAAGCACTCATTCGTTCTGGAAATAAACGGATATATTGCGGATGTGGGCGTATTGTAATTTCATATCCTTGTCCCAATAATGCAGGTAAAAGTTCGTCTATACATAAATCCAGAATATTATCTATTTGCCAAGATGGAGCGATTAAGATTCGAGGTTTTGCGTGAGTTGTCGCTTGGGCTACAATTGATTCATAGGAAGTAGCCAATTGGTCATATAATCCATATCCAGCTTTAATTAACTTTTTCTTGGGTAACTTTGCCAATGTCTCTCGTCTACGAACCTCTGCGATATTATGCGCACCAACGCACATAACTGTATCAAAATGGTCACATGCCGTTGCACGCATAACAACATGTAGACTTGCTAGGGTATGCGGCACAAAGATGTATTCTATGTCGTCCCTTACAATAGAGCGTTTCATGTGATAAATTTGTAAACATGTAACAGTTGTTGCCATAATATCACAATCTAGGTGTAGCATTAGTCTAATTGTTTTTTGTTGGCTTGCATAATAACTCTTGAAATGCTCATGTTCCAAATTTAATACTGCATCTGTGGGGTCATTAGTCAGATAGTGTACAGTTACGTCACTGTTTTCGAGAATATATTCAATTGTATTTTTGTAGTATCGGTATTGCCCTCCAGTAAGAGCATAAAAAACCACTTGTTTCTTAGCAGACTTGAATTGTGCGATATCATGCTTTTCTCGTATAGAATACTCTTTTTTCTGCTCTCGTTCTTTCTTCAATTGCTCTGGAGTTGGGCGTGTTTTTTGTATATGCGCTATGGCTTTGGCGGCTAGTTTTTTTGGTGGGAATAACAGATTTAATAGAAGCACCACACCAATAGCGGCAGTGTTACCAACTGTCCAGTACAACCCAACACCAACAGGTAAAGCCCATGCAAAATATACAGAAAGGCTCACTGTAAAAATTGTAAGCCCCCTGTTTGTACGGGCACTTTGGCTAAGTGCGCCAGGGCTAATTGCATTTTGCACCAAGCAGAATATAAGGGCAACAATCCCAGATAATACAATTATAATTAGCTCCCAAGAAGGATTTAACAAAGATGGTGTTGCACCAAGGTTTAATCCCAAGAAATACAATTCTGTTCCTGCAATTGTGTTGAAAATCTCATTACCATTGGGAAGCCCGCCTAATACAGACTGGAAAACATGGGAATTTCCAGCGAATACCTCAAACACATCTAATTGCTCGGCAAAACCTAGTTGTACCCCCTCAATACTGTGAAGTGCCTGTACTAAAACATCAATCACATTAGAATCAAGCCTAAGCATATGCTGTAGAGGGTGATACATAACTTGCAACATACCCATTACTAGAAAAAGTTGCACAATAAGGGGCAAGACCCCCATTAATGGGTTATAGCGTTCTTTTTGAAAGAGTTCATGTTGTGCCTCATTCAAGCCTTCTTTGTCTCCAGCAAATCTATGTTTTAAAACATCAATAGCAGGTTGCAATTGTAACAGTCTAATAGAATTTCTATGTGCTATTGCCATTACTGGAAATATTACAATTTTTACAATAATTGCAAATGCCACAATCGCCATCCCATAACTACCTGTTAAACGATAGGCAAAATATATAACAAAACCCAATGGTACGCCTAATATTGTGTTTATAATACTCAATTGCAACCCCACCCTACACTTTTCATAAAATTTTTAGAGGAATTATCAATTATCTTCTAAAATATCTACTGCTTCATCTTCAAGTCCTTCTGTTTGTATTGGCTCTGAAACTGTTGTTTCTTCTTTTTTTGAAAACAACCCGCGAATTTTTTTCCTAAGAGAAAATACTATTCCGCCACCAACTGCGGCTATTAGTACAATTGTTTGAACCAACATTCCGCCAAACCCTGGGTCTAAATACATAAATTCACCTCCTCTTAAATTTCACTAAAAAAATAACCACTAATGCCCGTAGCATAACATTTTTGGCAAAATGGATTACTAAGTCGTGCAGCATTCAAAGCATCTTTATCAAAGATATCCCAAACATGTATATTTGTAGATATTTGAGAAGCACAACAGGTCATTACACGCCCCTCAGTATCCAAAACAATATCGTTTTCTAATAGTGGGCATTTGTAGGGAGTTAGTCTCTTTAGTATGTCATCTCTAAGTTCGTCATAGGTATGATAAAACAACTCCCAACGAGACTTTGGCACCATTTCACCTAAGTAGACACTGTATACATCTCGCGCGTCAGTTAAGTAGTAACGAATAGGTTTGAAGTTTACTTTAGTTTTGATACAAAATTCACGTAAAAGCTCTGCATCACAATCGTTATATAGGTTTTTACCAAAGGCAAGATGAAATTCCCCCCCCCCCGTTTCTTCACGCATTTGGGCAAATAGTTCAATATTATTAAGAACCTTTTTAATATTACCTTGTTTGTGATACTTTTCATACACGCTTTGAGTATATCCACTGACTGAAAATCTGAAACTTTGAATATATGGCAAGATACTTTTGATTAGAGATTTGTCTATATCAATGTTAAGATTTGAAGACATATGCAATCCAATATTTGGGTAGCTCGAAAATAATTTCACATATTCTGCTATATTTTTGCATAGTAAAGGCTCACCCCAGTTATATGCAATTAAATCGGTAACTTGGTTAAATGTCACAGTAATATGGTCAAGTGCTTTCCTAGCTGATTCAAAATCCAAAAAAGTTATGCCTGTTTTAGGATTGCCACTTGAACCTCGCCAACAAGAAGGGCAACTTAAATTACATCCATCAGTTATATCCATTGTAATTTGCATTAATTAAAACATCCTTCCATCTGTATTTAAACCTACTAATTTGGTAATAATGTGTAATTTTCGCCCACAAAACGATTAACAAGTTCACGTGTGATGTTTAACGGGGCAAGTGGTGCATCAAGCCCACCATATTGAGGAGGGATTCGCACTGCACTCAATACAGAAAATGTTAGTCGCAAACGCTCCTCTAACGAAACTCCTTCATCTATTAGATATTGATGTGTACCAGCAATGTGAAACCCATGGTCTGCTTGCAAAACAATAACTGCATTGGGATTTCGTTCTAAAATTTCGTCAATGTAATCAAGTGCTAGTTGCATGGTGTATTCAACAGCTAAGTGGTACAAATAAAGTCTTCGTGGATGTGTTGCATCTAGCTGGACAGAATCTGGGCATTGAAGCCACCACATATTAGCATGAGGATAGAGAAAGGTTTTCAAATTAAAACGTGGTAAATCGCTGTCTCCATGGTTAGGTACATAATGCGCACGTTCTAGCGGGGGTTGAATATTGAGTGGAGTAGTCATAGTCAATAACTCTGGAAGATACCCCAAAGATAGCAGAAATCTATCCCAACGACTCATAGCAAAAAATATATATCCATCATGCCCCTCTTGTAATCTTGCAATAGAATGAACCCATGCAGCATTTGGTGAATCACCTGACCTAGATATTGACAAATCATATCCAGCTAGAGCAAGAGCCGAAAGAAACTCGACATATGGAAAAATATCATCATAAAGTGATAATCCCACTGTGGCTAGGCTATTAATGAATGTCCACAACCTATCTTCTACTGCAACTTCACGGTGAATGTACATTAACTGGTGAAAATAACTATCGTAAAATGCAGGTGATAGCAACGCAGGCATTGTTACTCTTGTTGGTGAACCATATAAAAACGCATCTTCATATATTAGGAATCCGCGAGCAGTGAGTTCATGGCGTAGACCATCTTTGTTCATTCCCCAAAATCGCTCCATCTGCTCTAAACTCATAATGCCATCCAGATGAAACCAGTATATATCAGGGCTTAGTAATGAAGGGTCAACGATAAAATCGCGCTTAATATAAAAAGGTATGTCGTATTCATCCAAATCTGCCATTGCTATTCTGCCCCTGCGAAGGGTGAGTTCTTGCTGAATACCTGGCATAATATTAAACACAAACAAAATAACAATACCTATTGCAAACATATTAAATACGGGACTTATTTTATGGAATGGCGGCTGATATCGCCTAAGTATTATTGTAATAACAATGATGACAACACATAAAAGAATTGTAAGAATTAAAGATGGCAATGGAACAATACGTGCAATAGCACCAAAAAACCAAAATCCTAACCAAAACAATAGTGATAGTATCAATGCATTTTCCATACCTTTTGTAACATACCTAAAAACAAAAAACAACAATAAGCCTATAACTGCTAGTATTACAGCTAAAATAAGAACATGCTCAAAATGTATACCCTCTTCTATATTGTTGTTATATAGAACAAACAAAAATATGTTGGGTAATAAAAGAGCAACAAAGCAATAACCAATTGTTAAAAGCAGGTGTATTTTACGTTTTTGATTATTAACTGCCATGCAAAACATCCTTTCAGATTCTTTTGGTTTTCTTCAACTTTGACAAAATGAGTTGTATCCACCTAACTTGCCCAGGCGACAGCACTTCCCTTACTAATTCGATATGAGTAACAGTAAATTTTTTAACACATTCTGAAAATGGAAGCCCCTCATCAATTAATTTGAAAAATACATCCCTATTTTTATTTGGACGAGTAGAACGCACAATATTAGGATTAAAAATAAGTGGATGGTCTAATTCTATCTCCATAAAATCCATTTTATGTTCAATAGATGCAAATGTATTTATGCCCTTGTCTGACCGAATCAATATCAGAGAGACTCCACGCTCATCATCAAATTTGCGATATTTGGTTTCACAACCCCAATAATCTCCAATACTGATATCTGCTTTACTTCTATGATTATTAACATTACAATTATGGCAGCTAGGGCGTAAGTATAAATTCTGTAAAAACCCCAACATAAAAGAATCTCGTTTTATGCTGAACACATGTCCAGTAATAGTAGTAATAGTAGTAGTAGTGCATTTCTTCCAAAGCCCTTTTTTTGTTCTAAAGCGAATATTAACAATTTCACCATCTACATTTTGTGAAAGTTCATCTAAATGCATTCTTAACATCTTAGGGCTTGGTACACCATGACAGATAAAATCTACACAAAACAGATTTTCGTAATCTTTTTGTAAAAACGATTTTAACCCTGTAATTTGACAAGGTGTGCCTGTAAATAAAACCTTGCGCCCATTATCTAATGCAGTTTTTGTTTCAACAAATACATTTCGCAAATCACTTTGTACATATTTTGAAGTGCGAAACTTTTTATAATCTTCATCCTCTTCAAAACTATGTATAAGTACACAATTCTCATCAAAGGATGCACCAAATACCACACCGCCATCTGACAATGCCAGTTCTGCTAAAACAGAAAAAATCCCACCAGATGAAGATTCCTCCCTTATATCATTGTCTTTGCATTTACAGGCAATCACGTTTTTGGGTGTGGTTGGAATAACAGAACTATCTGCATAATGACATACATGTTCACAAACGCCACAATGATTACATTTTTCTACATCAGAAATATGAGGATATAGAAATCCTTCTGTGTCCTCTTTCATAAACACAATACCAAGTGGACAACTGTTTACACAGGCACTACATCCACTGCATTTATTTTTATATTCAATGGTACTTTTGCCAGCTATCATACTCTTTTACTCCATTCACTCACCATTAATAGCCTTCTCTAAATACTCTGTGGCGCGCACCTGTTCTTGAGTTAATATTTGATTTGCAAAAGAGAAGTCAAGATTCATGTCTGATACTTTTGCGCCCATACTGCCATCTTTAAAAGACCCAATGCGTGAATTTAATCCTGTAAGATTTAGAAGACTTATAATTCTTTCAGGTAAATTCGATTCCAGAGATATAAAAGGAATATTGAAATTAACAGAAAAAGCAGTTCCATGAAATGAGTTTGTGACTACATATGAAGCATTTGCAAATAATTCAACAAACTCAAGAGGGCCTGCGTGGGGGAAGTAAGTAGCATTACGCAACCGCCTATTTGGGCTTCCTATAATGTAAACATCAAAAGAAAGAATTTCTCCTGCTTTTATTGCATATTCATATACTTTAGCATGGTCACTCATGGCGTATGCAAGTAAATATGGCTTTTGTTGTGTAGATGCTAGACCTAAAGCATTTATCCAATCTTTTTTTGTTAATAGAAATGTAGGGTCAAGTACATGTGTTGCGGTAATACCTGCGTTAGCTAACTCCTTTTGGGAATGGTTTTCACGAACGGATATTGCAGAATAATCATCAAGATATTTTATGATTATTCTGCTATGCTCATCATCGCTAAAATGAAAATTGGCAAATGAGGGGGCATACGAAGTTTTGCGGACACTACTAGGAGCAAAGCAGAGAAAATATACTTTAGAAAGCCCAAATTTAATGGGATTCCAAATCTGGTCGCTACCAGCCATGTAGATATCAAAACCATCTGGAGGGGAGGCAAATAAATCCTTTTCTTTATATGGTTGAGTATAAGTAATGTGATTATCCCAGAATTGCCTATATGCATGAATCTGTAATCTGCGAGTTTTCAAGTTGCGTAAATCACTGAAGAATACCCTTAGTAGATTAAATCCTTCTCGTATATAAAATGAAAGAGAGTTTGATTTTTCAGGCTTTTTATTTTGTTGTTTAGGTTTTTCTTTGCGAGTGCGTCGAGAAAAAAGACTTCTAACTAATATGCCTATAGCAGAAAAAAATGCTGTTCTCACAACACGAGAATTTGCACGAATCACAGGATTAACATAATCCAAGCAAACAGTGTCATGCTTATTTTTTAGATATGCATATAGGGCAAATTCTTGTAATGCTCCACCATAATTAGCATTGCGGCTAAATGTTGCAATTAAAATACGCTTCTTATCTTCGGACATAATCAACCTCCTCGTTAGTAATATTTGTTTCTTTTGCTATAAAAATTGGGCGACGTTTAACCTCTTGGTATATTCGAGAGATGTACTCACCAATAATACCAAGGAGAGAAATAATTATTCCTCCAAGAAACAACATAAGTACAACAATGGTTGCAAAACCAGGAGCAGAGCTACCAAAAATTAAAACACGAATAATTACAACCACCATGTATGAAAACGCAGCTATTATAACTAGAAAACCAATAATTGATGCAAACCTTAAAGGTACTGTAGAAAATGCGACAATCCCATTTATAGCATACCTAAATAATGAAAAGAACGAGAATTTGGATTCTCCACTTGCTCGTTCTACATTTTTGCTGTCAATCCACTTTGTTTTAAACCCAACCCATTGAAATAAACCTTTTGTAAATCGTTCTGTCTCTCCTAGTGACAGAACAGAATCTACCATTTGCCTTGTCATGAGGCGAAAATCTGTTGAACTTGGCTTCATTTTTACAGAGGATATAGAATCAAAAAAACTGTAAAACCATCGTGAGAATAAACTTCTCAAAGCAGGTTCACCTTGCCTGTTACTGCGATACATTGCACAAGAGTCATACCCTTCTTCTATGACATGTATCATCATAGGCAATAATGCTGGAGGATGTTGCAAATCGGCATCCATCAGAACAACAAGTTCGCTTTTGGTAGCATTTAACCCCGCATAAATAGCGGATTCTTTCCCAAAATTACGAGAAAATGATATATATTTCACTCGTTCTGCCCCATGTGTTTGTGCCAAATTTCGTATGGTGTTTAATGTGTTGTCTCTGCTACCATCATCAACAAATATAATTGTAAAATCAGTCATATCAATATTAGAAAAGACTTGCGAAACCTCATCAAAGAAAAGGGGTATGCATTCTTCTTCATTAAAGCAAGGCACTACTATATCTATATGCTTATTACTCATAGTCAATCTCCCACCCTTTGCAGATTGTGAATTATCCTCACGTCTGCCTAGAAAATATTTTGGTTTGCGAGTACAGAAGATATCCCAGATTTATGAAATATATCCCTAATGATACAATAAAAATCATTAGGGCAATCTGTGGTATTGTCATCTGAATTAATACTCCTATAATCAGACAAGCTACTACTCCTAGTGCATAAGAGCCAAGTGCAAAAAGAGTCTTTTCCAAGGCTATCAAATAATTCATGTTAAGCATGATTAAAACAACTCCAAACGCAATAAAATAGGTATATTGCAAATATACTGCCGAAGCGATATATCTATCACCAACAAATATGCGTATTATAAACTCTGGAAACATTAGTATTGGTGCAAGTCCAACACCAAAAAATATACATATATATATTAAAACCTTAAAGTACAGCCCAATTGTAGAATCACCTTTAGCTTTGACACGTGATACCATTGGAAGAAATGTACTAATTAAAATCAAAGATGCAAAAATCATAATTCTAGCAATCTGTACTGCCCCACTATATAACCCCGACCAATAATCACTAACATTCATTCTTACAAGAAATATATCCATATACATAATTAAAATTACACACAGGTTTAATATAAAAACAATGCCAAATTCCTTGTATGGTAAAACAAACGATGTAAATATCTCCTTGAATGAAATAGTATCTGAGGAAATATTACTATTTTTTAGTGCATATATGCCTACAAGTATACTAAGAGAGGTGCTGACTATCATTGATGACATAATTAGAGTCATTCTATCTCCAGAATATACAATGAACAACCACGCGAGAAAAACCCCAAAAACTCTAACTACTGCATGTGTAAGTTTAACCATAGACATTGCAACAAAACGTTGCAAGCCTTGGGTAATACCCATCACCAAAAATTGCCCCAAACCAAGACCCGCCACAACCAACATGATTAGGGTATATACTATATTGTCAATCCGCATCCATTGGTTAAAGATTGGTGAAAGTATTACCCCTACTGTTAAACATAAAGTACACATTAGAATTGAAATTCTTAATAACCCTAAAATAGTTTTGTGTAATTCACTTGAATTTTTATCAGTATTGATAACTGAAATGTTTTTTGCGGCCAACAATTGACATGCTTGTCCTGGCACTTGCAATACAAAAATGGTAGATATAAGCACATTAAGAGTTCCAAAGTCTTCAACACTAACTACCCTTGCGGCACTTATCTGAAAGAGATAGTTCATAAAATTAGCTATCATTGTAAAAACCATTAATTGCAAACTACTCTTTTCATAATCTCTGTTCATTTACATATCCAATCCTCTGCTTTTATCCCCATGCAGAACGTCCTAGCCTTATGATGATATAATCATCAAACTCTCTTATATAACCTTCATTTGGCCAACTTGGCATATCTGCTATGCGGTAACGAAGGATGTTAGTGTCAATTTGCCCTGGATGACGAATAGGAAAACCATGATGTCGGAAAAAATTGTGAACTTGTAAATCAAACAGCTCGTGATGCGGAGATATTTGTCCTATAATATGAAACATAGATATTCCAACCAAACCAATATTGGGAGGCGTATCAGGGATGATTCCCACAAACAGAACTGGTTTATTAGGCACTCTTCCTCCTAAATCATGGATAATTGTATTCATCATTGCTATATCCTGTTGATAGCGGAGATGGTCTAAATAAAAAACTTGGTTCATACTTCGTGATTGTAATAACACAACACCTATCATTAAAATGGTTATAATGTATTTAAATTTGATTCCTTTGAATTCAATATTCTTAAATATCATATATATCAATGCAAATACAAAGGCAACAAGTATAAACAAGTGTAAGATTGTGCGATAAATTGGGAAAATATTTCCTGTTATAAGATGCACTCCATATGCAGATACAATCGTAGCAAGACTCGCCCAAAATAACGTAGATTTCTTTACTATGATTGCAAATAGCAAGCCTATAACTAAGAGTAATATTGACGAAGCCCACACTAGAATAATAACGAAACCTCTGCCTAATGGTGGAGAGAGGATAAAATTATAAACAAAGTGAACGCAAAAACGAAACACAGACCATAGTAATCCAATTACATTTGATGTATCATGTCTAACATAATTATCAAGGTGGCTTAGTCTATCAAACCCTTCAACAAAGACACGACCAAACCTCCACACAACTATACTTAAAGGAGTGATAAGAGAAAATTTAACTGCCATTACAGAAAAATGGCGTATGTTACTATCCTCCTTTGAAAAAATAGTTTTAGTTAAAACTAGTAGAAATGCACCTATTAAAAACATCAGTATTACCAACTCATAAAAGTCTAGTGCAAAACCTAGTAGCAAAGGACATGGAAAAGCATACAAAATAGACTTTTTTTCAAACACCCATTTGCTACTTAAATACAAGCTAATACCTGCACAAAGGATAATCAATCCAATTTCTATTGTCGCAAGCATAAAAACAAAGAGATGAGCAATCCATGGAAATGAAATAGCAACACAAGTGAATATAGTTGCTGCTTTGTCGTCAAATTTATTATGTGAATACTTTTTAAATAACCCACAAAACAATGTAAGTCCTGTGATAATCAAAATCAAGGCAATAAAATTTCTCCAAAATGGCAACAAGTAATAGGTGTCAAAAATTAATTTAAATAATTCTCTTCCCCATCTCCAAGTACCAAGTAGTAAAAAACCATCAGGAGTTCTTAGTAATGCCGTATCAAGCCCAATTGTATGATGAGTAAGTGCAAACCCATAACAAAGAATAGCGGTAATAATTACACAAATCCAATAAAAGCTACTTTGCTTAAAAAGTCCTGTAAACCCAGTAACTTGAGAATATCCATGTGGTTCATAATTATCTAAAATCTTATCTTCAACAATAGCCCCACATTTGTCACGAATTTGTTTGACCTTCTCAAGTTTGAAAAAAATGAAAAATAATAAGATAACACTTGCAATACATAAGTAAAACCATATTACCCAAAATCGCGTTGGGAGAATAATGTGATTTGCTAAAATAACTTCATTCACAACCATTGAAATGTTGGCTGCTTCCACAAGGTCTAAACGAAGATAATCATAACCTTGACCTGGTAAGAAAATAACATTAAATCCATTTCTCAAGAAAAACCTTACTGAATCTGCCTCAGTAAACCATATACCATCGTAAGAGAAAAAAATCTGCGCACTTGTTGGACTGACACTAAGCCCTCTTACATCAATGGTTAAAATGCTTCCCGAATAATTAACATTCGTTGATACTAGTGCATGTGGGTCCCAAGAAGTAGACGTTATCACATTCCCATCTAATGCAAAATCATGTAAGTGACTATATACCATCTCTTGGGAAAAATGCTGTGATTGTCTTCCTCTTATCCTGAAGCCCGACAGTGAATTTGTATAATAGAAAGCAAGCAAAAAAGACATCACTGCTATGGACAAAAATAGTGTTATAAAAAAAGCAATCCGCTTTTTCGTTTTTGAATGCATGATTTTATCATTCCCTACCTATTTTTGTAATACGAACACAGCCTGCGGAAGTTCCGCTGGATTAAATGAAAACGCCTTGAATTTTAAATGTTTGCCGAATACATTTTTAACATGTTTTTCAGGTATAACAGCCTCTCCATAGAAAGAGCTTTCCAAAACATCACCATCCGTAGTATGAGCAAATAAAAATTCACCATTTCTATAACGCAAACGATATTCTTCAATAGGAGAAAACGCACCTCTAATGGCTTTGTGCCAATCAGAGATTGCAAGGCTAGGGTCATCTTCAAGCATTTTGCAATAGTCAAAGAAGCCTTCACCCCATGTTGTTGCAATTATCAGGCCGTTTGGTTTTAAAATGCGAGAAAACTCTTTTATCCATTGCTCTGCAACATCTGCGGACAAATGCGAAAATACAGAATATGCATAGATAATGTCAAAAGAATTATCTGAAAAATTTGAAGGGGGTATTGAGTTGTTTACAGAATAATTGCCATAATGCAACGTGTCTTTGCAAATATTTATATAATCAGACATTACATCCGTGCCAAAAATGTTTTCTTCGTAAATATCCTTAAAATAAAAACGAATCATTCTGCCAAAACCACAACCAAAATCTAAAATGGTGGTATTGGGGTTAATTGGCACGTTAAAATTCTTTGCATACTTTTTTACCATATCATAAAATATTCGACCTTCTCCAGAAAGTGTTTGCCCTCCTGCTGAACCAACCATTATTTTTTGAGTCTCTGGGTCAGGAAACCCTGGCATTTGTATACCATTTATTACAGGTTCATTTTCTGCTCGACAAAGCAACTTTAAATATTCGTCATCTGATAGGTTTTTCATTGCATGAAAAAATTGGTTTTTCATTAACATCTAGCCTTTCCATATTCAAACTAAAAATCTTTCAACTTTCGTGTGTTTTTATTGAAATCAGTACATCAATATATTCTGCACGGATTCCCTGATTAACGTCATCTATTTGTAATACAATTGTATGCATTTTTGAAGCCTCATATATTCGGCGTACAATATCATAGCCCCAATCCCAAACAACTATAGAGCCTTCCTCAGATATTGGGTTTCCATGATAAATTGGTTGTTGTATATTTACTATAAAACCACCCTCGAGCTTTGCACGCTGGATTGTGGGCTTTACACCTTGTACAATAGGGCATGTAAAAATATGCATACCACCAGGTTTAAGAGTTCGTGCTATTTCAGAGAATGCCGCGTCAATATCAAAAACATGTTCTATTACATCTTGTGTCACATGGAGATTAACAGACTCATTCTCAAATGTCATTGCAGATAAATTTTCATTACGTCCCATTTCACACCAGCCAAGTGGCATGTGGGGGTAAAACTGACTACCAATGTACTGCCCCCTCCCCACTTCGTTTTTTAGTTTGAGACTTGTCCCTCTGTCAGCAGGAGATGACTCATGAATTATAGAATCTCTCCATTCAGGGAAAAACTTATTAATTGCAGATATTAGCGCACGTTCTCTGGGGAGTGAATTACATTCACTACATAACAATGCATCTCGTAGCCAGTTGTCAAATGCACGAAAGGCAACGTGTTTTTCACAAATAGGACATATTCCAAAACTTTCAAATACAGGCTTTGACATGCTAATTCCTCCTAATATATGAAACAAATCTTTTGCCCATCCATTAATGTGCATGTTCTGCTTCTGCATATGCTTCAACTTCAATAAGTTTCTTTTCAAACACTTGCCTATCAATAAATTCATTTTCATATTCACCAGCAAGTACCATAGTACAGATTTTGCTCAGTGCCGCAACTACCTGTTGTTTCTTTTGTTGTTTATCTTTTTCTTCATCCTTAAAAGCATTTGTTTCATGAACACTGTATAGATATGTTGTAGTAGGTACATACACAAGTGGTGTTGCCAACGCTGCTCTTAATACAAAATCCCAGTCATGAATATAGGTAAATTCTGAAAATCCACCCAGTTTTTCATACAGCTTGCGAGTAAAAAACATATTTCCTGTACTTATTGCGAGATTCATAAATGGTATATAGCTGTGAATCATATACAATCCATCACGTATTGTCTTGGCTTGTGCAATTTCATCAAGAGCATCTTTAATTGAATTAAGTGGCTCAAAAATATAATACTCTCCATTGTCGTCAATAGTAGTAAATGCAGAAAATGCAAAACCTAGCTCTCTACCCAGTAATGATGTCTGCAATCGACTTAATCTATTTTTGTCATAATAGTCATCAGTATTGATTATTGCAATATACTCACCAGTAGTTTTGCGTAATCCCTCATTAATTGAGTAAGATGCGCCTTTGTTTTGTTCATGTTTGATAAACTCAACACGAACAAAACTATTCATAAAATCCTCATCTGCAAGCAAACGTTCAATTATTTCCACTGTCTTATCAGACGAGCTATCATCAATAATTATTAACTCAACACGCGAGTAAGACTGGTTTGCAACAGATTTTAGGCTTGATTCAATAAATTTTTCATGATTGTATGCTGGCGCAACAACACTAACTAATGCTGGTGCGTTATTATCATAGAGAGCTTCAGCAGTAGCTTCTAGGAAGGCATACCCATATTTTCTGTCTGGCTCAAGATGCGCACCTTCTGCCCATTCATTCCACGCATTGATGAATAAAAATCTATTGCCAGCTTCAAATGTATCGCGCGTACTATGAATAATCTCAAGAAGCCACTCTTTATACAAACGTGGGTTACTTTGAAATACATGGGATTTATTGCCTTTTCTTGCAGTGTTGTCCCAGTTTGGAAATATTGTTCTGTAGGTGTTATTATTTGCATTCTTATGATACCATTTGTTTGTAATGCATTCCTCTATATCATAAATATTGTTTGCGGCATCTGCTCGGTACATTGTTTGTTTATCATTAATCAGGCTTGTTTCAATGCGGTGAGGTGGAAATTCAACACCACCATCAAAACCCATGTCTGTAGGGTCATTTATACCAAATGTTTGCGCACCTATAACATGAATATCACCAATACCAGATTCCTTACAATGCTTTCTCCAAATAGATATAGTCTTTTTTGCATTAGGCAACACTGTTGGGGCATATATGATTATAAGCGGCTTGCCATTCACCCTAATATATCTGCTATCACTAAAATATCTACATAAGTCTTGTATACATGCTAGGTCATCCTCATCAGAATGTTTTTGAGCCATCAAAACATCGCTTTCAAGCCCATCCCAACGTCTTGTCCAGTTTTCATTTGCCCAAGATAAGCAAAAAGGAAAATCCAAGTCCTCTTTGGTTGCAAGATAATTTTCAATGGGCTTCTCTAAGAGCCTTTTGCCTCCAAACCAATAATAGTGAAAGCAAAATCCAAAAATTCCATAGTTTTTCGCAAGTTCAACTTGTCGCTTCATTACATCCACATGAGCGAGGTCATAAAACCCTAAATCAATAGGCAAGTGAGGTTGATAGTGTCCAACAAAATGCGGCATTGCCTTGGTTACATTTGTCCACTCTGTAAAACCCTTGCCCCACCATTCGTCATTTTCTGGAATTGTATGAAACTGTGGTAGATAAAAAGCAATAGGCTTTACGTCTTCATTTGAAAATTCAATATTCCAATCTTTATATGAGACAAAATCATCACATGCCTCAAAATTTAAAGCAATTTGATTTAGTATATCAGTATAATCAGCACTTGGATTAGCTTCAATTTGTCCACTATTGCCATGATTATGTGATACATGTTGAGGAGTTTGTTCAATCAGCCATATTTTATAACTTGGTCTGTGCCTGAACATAAACCCAAACACCCTGAACACACCATTCCGGATAGATATTTTTGCTCTGCGTGGTATAGGTAAAATTTTACATATTGTACGCAAAAAGAAATATATTAGTGTAAATACCATTTTTGCTGTCCAGCGAATACCTCTGCTAACCCCTCTAAGAGGTGCAGTAACAATCCATGAAGTTGAACGCCTAAGACCAGTAACCTCATTTTGCTTTTCCCATACTGCATTTTCCAGCTCGTTGACCTGCACTAATAAACCATCTATCCATTGTTGCTTGGAATATATGGTTTTTTCCAACTCGTCAACATGAACTGAAAAAGCATTAAGACCTTGTTGCTTTTCCCATACTGCTTCTTCCAATTCATCAACATGTGCTAACACTGCCTCAAGACCTTGCTGTTTATCAGATATGGTTTGTTCTAAATTCTCAACAACAGAAGATTTTGTGTCAAGTTCGCACTGGACATCTCTTATTGTCTGCTCTAAGCCACTAGCATGTGCAAATGTTGCATTTAGTTTTTGCTGGGTATTCTGCACAACATTCTCAAGTTTATCAATATGCTTTTGCTTTTTCTCTACATCATTAGCGCAACTGTCTGCAACACTATGAAGCTCTTTAACTTCATTAACTAGCGAGTTAATATATTGCTGTTTCCCATCAATATCCACAGCATTGTTTGAAACCACACTATGAAGTTCTTTAACTTCATTAACTAAAGAGTCAATGTATTGCTGCTTTCCATCAATATCCACAGTATTGTTTGAAACCACGCTATGAAGCTCTTTAACTTCATTAACTAGAGAGTCAATGTATTGTTGCTTTCCTTGCAAATCTTGTGAGTTGTCAGAAATAATGGTTTTTAATTCGTTTGTAGTAGCATGTAATTTTTTTTGATGAGCAATAACATCGGAAATACTAGCTACAAATCCCATCCCATCTAAATCGAATTCGAGAATTTCACCAGTGATTTTTACAAAATGTATTCCCTTATTTTCAACTGAAATAAGTATTTGCGGGTCAGTATTACAAAAGACTTCCAAATCGTCAGTAGAGTTGCCCATTTCATTTGTGTACAGAAGTTTACCTTCGTTAGATGTAATAGATATATTTTTCAAAATACACCCTTTTGACTCAATTGGGTCAAACCGCACTAATTTTGTATTAGCAGGCACACTTGCATACTGATTAAACCTATTTGTTCCATCTTGAACAAAAGGCACTATTAATTTTTCATCTTCATTGAAACCATTTCCAGTGTCAAAATAAAATGTAGTGAATTTTTCTTCTTTTTCACATGTGGGAGTGGTATTAAGCATAATCTTTCTACTAACTTCTATATCACCTTTGTTAGCATAGTAAAATTCCTTTTTTACTGCTTCAAAAACAAACTGATATACATTTTCAAAGTGCTTACTCTTTAGTATGTCTGTATTTCCTGGTATGTTATCATAATCAATATTAAACTCTGTTGCACAAGGTAACATATATGTTGCATCCTCTGTGGTTGCAGTTAAACCAACAAGGTCTAACATCTCCAACAAGGAATAATAAGTAAAAAACCGTATGTGTGTATTATCTAATAAGCCCCATTTTTTGTATTCAAATTTATTTGAAATCAAGTTAAGTATTACTGCATTGTGGGCAATATTAGGCACAGAAATAAGAACCCTACCATCTTCTTTAAGCAGAGTTATAGCATTTTTTAAAACAACAGAAGGGTCATATAAATGTTCTAATACATCAGAGAAAACAATATAATCGAAGCTAATATGTGAAAATTGAGCCAACCATTCCAGCTTTGAAGCATCGCAACATAGACCATCTTTTGCGAACTTCATAGCCATATTAAATTCATCATTGTTTATCTCAACAATATAAACATCACAGGATAAGATGTTACGCATATATTCAGTCATAGCCCCATCAGCAGAGCCAAATTCCAAAACTGCTGAATTTGGTTTTATACTACGGAGTATTTTTGCATGAGATGTACCTTCCATTTCAAGAAGCTCACGAGTCTTACTATATGTTCCCATGTACATCACTTCCTTTCAAGTACGCAAGTATCTACTTAATGCATCTGTCCAGTGTGGTAGTGGGGTAAAATCAGCCTCAACAAGACAGGACTTGTCTAGTCGTGAGTTTAGCGGTCTGGTTGCTTTTGTAGGGTACTCACTTGTTGGAACAGGATTAACAATCACAGACAAATTAGCTTGACTGAAAATTTCTTTTGCAAACTCTGCCCAAGAGCAAGTTCCTTCGTTTGTTGCATGATATATGCCATACTTATCTGTAAGAGCCATATCGCAAAGCAATGGCGCAAGGTCGGCTGTATAGGTTGGAGAGCCAATTTGGTCACAAACCACATGGAGAGAATCCCTTTCTTTGCCCAACCTCAACATGGTTTTAACAAAGTTGTTTCCGTTTTCTCCAAACACCCAAGAAATGCGTACAATAAAATAGTTTTCCAAAATTTCTTGTACAACTTTTTCTCCGCCCAGCTTTGACTTGCCATAGATAGAAATTGGTGTGGTTTCATCATCAGGGTGGTAGAAATGTTCACCATCCCCAGGAAACACATAATCGGTGCTAATGTAAAGCATCTTTGCTCCTATTTGCTTGCAAGCTAGGGCAATATTGCGTGTGCCATCTACATTGATTTTATTGCATAACTCTGATTCATCTTCTGCTTTATCTACGGCAGTGTAAGCAGCGCAATGAATTACTACTGTTGGATTATATGAGTTGATTGCCTCTGCAACAGCGGATTGATTTGTTATGTCAAAATCATTAATATCCACGCCTTTATGTTGTATATTTCTTTTGGCGCATTCTTTAATTACATCAAAACCTAACTGCCCATTTACACCAGTTACTAATATTTTCATCTATTATCTTTCCCCATACATTTTTTCATAGTAATTTTGGTATTCTCCAGCTAAAATGTTTTCCCACCACTTACGGTTGTTCAAATACCACTGGATTGTTTGCTTGATTCCCGTGTCAAAGTCTGTAGTTGGTAGCCAACCAAGTTCTTTGTTGATTTTTGTGGGGTCTATAGCGTAGCGCATATCATGCCCAGGGCGGTCAGTCACAAAACTAATCAGGCTTTCAGGTTTGTCCAACTCACGCAATATGGTTTTTACCACATCAAGGTTAGTGCGTTCATTATGCCCACCAATGTTGTAAACTTCACCATCTTCTGCCTTGTGGAGGATTAAATCTATAGCTTGGCAATGGTCTTTTACATATAACCAATCTCGAACATTTTCGCCTTTGCCGTATACGGGCAATGGCTTATCATTTAAAGCGTTTGCAATCATAAGTGGGATTAATTTTTCTGGAAAATGGAAAGAACCATAATTGTTGCTACAACGGGATATGGTTATAGGTAATTTATACGTGCGATGATATGCCTGAACCAATAAATCAGCGGAAGCCTTAGAAGCAGAATATGGGCTGGAAGTATGCAAAGGTGTTTCTTCTGTGAAAAATAAATCTGGTCTGTCTAAAGGCAAGTCACCGTATACTTCGTCAGTAGAAACTTGGTGGAAACGCTTCACGCCATACTCTCGACAAGTATCCATCAAAACCCCTGTGCCTATAACATTTGTGCGAAGGAAAATCCCAGGGTCTACAATGGAGCGGTCTACATGGCTCTCTGCTGCAAAATTGACTACACATTCTGGTCTATGTTCTTCAAATAATTTGTATACAAAATTCCTATCTGCTATATCACCTTTTGCAAAGGCAAAGTTGGGATTTTCCATTGCTGGTGCTAGAGTTTCCATATTTCCCGCATATGTTAGGGCATCAAGGCAAATTACTTTATAGGCTGGATACTTCTCTAACATATGATAAACAAAGTTAGCACCTATAAAACCTGCACCACCAGTTACTAAAATAGTCATACCAATCCCTCATTCCAAACAAAGTCACAATCACTATCTTTTAAGAAAGGTGCATTAGCATCCTTCTCTGAGGCAACAGGTTGTATATTACCCCAATCTATGGCTAAATCAGGGTCATTCCATCGAATACTACGGTCTGATGTAGCATTGTATAAATTGTCTGCTTTATATAAAAACTCCACATCATCAGTTAGAGTTAGAAAGGCATGTCCAAAACCACGAGGAATTAATAATTGACGCTTGTTGTCGGCAGAAAGTTCCACTGCAACCCATTTTTTGTAAGTGGGTGAACCCTTACGTAAGTCTACAGCTACATCCAGCACAGCACCCTTTGTACAACGCACTAATTTGGCTTGTGCCGCTTCACCCTTCTGAAAATGAATACCCCTTAATACGCCTTTTGTTGACGAATATGAATGATTATCTTGCACAAATTCATAGTTAATCCCTGCGTCCAGCATTTTTGCTAATGACCATGACTCCATAAACCATCCACGGTTATCACCAAAAACAGTAGGCTCTATAATCAACACCTCTGGAATTGCTGTTTCAATCAGTTTCATGCTTGCTCCTCCATTGCTATACGACGTAAATACTGCCCATATTCTGTATTTTTCATTTTATCTGATTGCGCAAGCAACATTTCGTTTGTGATATAACCCCGTCTATATGCTATTTCTTCCAAGCAAGACACATACAAGCCTTGCCTTGATTGAATAGTTTCTACAAACACAGAAGCATTAAGTTGGGCGGTGTGAGTACCAGTATCTAGCCATGCCATACCACGTCCAAAAAGTTCCACTTTTAATTGCCCTTTTTCTAAGTAGGCATTATTTACAGATGTAATTTCAATTTCGCCACGTGCAGAAGGTTTTACAGATTTTGCGATACTTGAAACTTGGTTATCATAAAAATATAATCCTGGCACAGCATAGTTTGACTTTGGATTTTCGGGTTTTTCTTCAATAGACAATACATTTCCGTCTGAATCAAAAGCTACAACACCAAACTCTGATGGATTACTTACGTGGTATCCAAATACTGTTGCACCATGTTTTCTTTCTGCCGCAGATTTTAAAATCCCTGAAAATCCATAACCATAAAAAACATTATCGCCCAACACTAGGCATACATTGTCATCCCCAATAAAAGATTCCCCCACAATAAAAGCATCTGCAAGACCGCGTGGCTCTGCTTGCACAGCATAAGAAAATTGCAAACCAAATTGAGAACCATCGCCCAGTAGAGCTTCAAATTGCCCAATGTCACGCGGGGTGGATATAATTAGAATTTCTCTTATTCCCGCCAACATTTGCGTTGAAATGGGATAGTAAATCATGGGTTTGTCATATATTGGCAACAACTGCTTCGAGATGGACAAAGTAGATGGATAAAGTCGTGTTCCTGCCCCACCCGCTAATATTATGCCTTTCATATGTGCTTCCCTCCCTATGGAATGTCTAAATAAAAATCAAATATGCTATGTTACGAATTACTCCTGATTTTAATGCCCCCATTGAAGACAATGTTCGCCAGCGTGATAGTTTTCCCAACTTGGGAATGATGCAATAATTTTCGATAAGTGCAATTTGTTCCGCCGCCAGTTTGCATTTATATATCTCTAAAAAACAACTAGCTTGTGGGCATGTGGTGCGTATTGCCTCTTTGATGCTTCCGCCTTTGATTAGGCGATTAACCTTGTAGGATAATTTGTGGATATCTTTTGCCCCAACTTCGTTTTTCCCATGTTGCCTATATAACACGGTTTGCGATTCGCCAAGAGAGCCAATTTTTCCAAATGATGAGGCAATCAATTTTAACCACCAGTCATGCATTATGAAATATTCAGGTTCACAGCCTATCAATTCGGATAACGAGCGGTTGTACATAACTGTGTTGCCTGTAACAACATTTTGTATTAAAACTTGCTGTAAAGCGATACGGGTAAAATCAAGCCCCATGGCTTGTTTATGTGAAGAGTTTATTAACTGTAAATCCTGATTTACCACACATAAATCTGTGTGTACCAAAATGGGCATATTTACACCATGCAAATTTTCTAACTCTTTCATCTTAATCATGGTTTTTGAAATTTTATCAGGTAGCCAGACATCATCTTGGTCACAAAGCATTAGATAATCATGTTTATGGGTTGCGAGCATTCCAAAGAAATTTCTTTTTGCACTACCTGAGTTGACCTTATTTCGAGTAACGATTATTTTATTAGGTTCTTTTTGGGCATATTCACTAGCTATATCAAATGTTGCATCAGAGGAATTATCATCATTGATATACAAAACAAATTCTTGATGTGATTGTGCGATTATTGAATCTATCTGCTGTTTTATATATTTTTCTCCGTTGTATGTTGCCATTAGAATATGCACTAGTGGTTTAGGCATTTTTTAAATGCCTCCTTGTTGATATATCTCACAAATTTCATCCACTTGACCTATTGCTACCATTGCTCCTTCACGTAACAACACAGCACGGTTACACATATGTTTAATCGTGTCTATTGAATGAGAAACTAAGAGGACAGTAGTTCCAGATGCTATTAATTCATTAATACGTTGGTCGCATTTTTGGGCGAATAGATAATCACCAACACCTAAAATTTCATCAACAATCAATATTTCTGGTTCAACTTTTGTAGCTATTGCAAAGCCTAGTCGTGCTGCCATACCAGATGAAAAGTTTTTTAGAGGTACATCTTCAAATTCCCAAAGTTCGGCAAAATCTATTATTTCGTTGTACCGTTCTTTCATAAAAGCTGGAGAATAACCAAACATTGCACCATTCATATAAACATTCTCTCTAGCAGAAAATTCGTAGTCAAAACCTGCGCCAAGTTCAAGAAGTGGAGCTATTAAACCAGTAGTGATAATTTGACCTTTTGTGGGTTTAAACACCCCTGCTATCAATTTTAGTAATGTGGACTTACCTGAGCCATTAAGCCCTAGCACCCCCATCACTTCTCCTCGTGCAACATCAAAGCTAATATTTTTTAATGCCCAAAACTCATCAAAGAAAAGTTCACGCTTTAAGGCTTTAACGATGTATTCCTTCAAACCCATAATCTTATCACGGTTAAGGTTAAACATCATAGAAACATCTTTAATTGAAATTACTGGATTTTCCATAATTCACCCTATAGATAAAGAATATATTTGTTTTGCTGGGTTATCTTTACATATGCCCCCAATGCCAAAGCAGCAAGGGCGAAGCCAATGCAAATAATGTTTGACCAAAGGTTTGGAATAGTGCCATGCAAGGCTAACTCACGAAAGTAACTTACATAATGAAACATTGGATTGAGGTGGATTAGGTGATACACACGGTCTGGAAGTATTTCAACAGGGTAGAAAATTGGTGTTAGAAACATCACTAAAGTTAGTGCTACTCCATACAAATAGGTGACATCTCGAAAGAATACTGCTACGGCAGAAAGCAACATACCAACACCCAAAGAGAATGCCAAAAGATACAACATAGGAATTGGCAATAACAGCATCGTCCAATAAAAAGATGCTTGTGTGACAAGAACAACAAACAGAAATGCTATAAAGGAAAAGACCAGGTTCACAGAACCACCCAGCACACGTGCCACGGGAAATATATATTTGGGAACATATACTTTTTTAATCGTACCTGCCCCACCAGTAATCGAAACCATAGCGGCATTTGTAGACTCACTAAAAAAATTAAACATCAATTGCCCACTTAATAGGTATACAGGAAAATTTTCAATTCCAAAGCGAAAAAATGTGGAAAAAATCATGGTTAAAACCAGCATTGTCATTAAAGGATTAAGCAATGACCACAAAATACCAAGTATGCTTCGGCGATATCTTGCTACGAAATCACGCTTAACCATTAAAAAAAGCAAATGCCTAAAATGACTTGCAGTCACAAACTGCCCATGCACATAGTCCCAGCGTGTAATTACTACCAATATGAAAGTCAATATAAAAGCGACTGTTACTGCTAGAAAACCAGCATTAACTACTAAAAGGGGGACATTACCTGGTCTATGCCCTGCAACCTCAATGGGTAGATATACAATGAAAATGGCAAACAAAATTGCCGAAATAATCACTGCCATAGCTAAAAAATGCTTCTTTGCCAAAATTATTCTCCTATACAAACATGAGATATGCTATGTTTCGAGATAATCCATTTTTGAATGAACCTAGCTTACATATAGTTTGCCAACGTGAAATTTTGCTCATTTGGGGTATTGCGCAATATTGACGAAGGACAACTTTTTGCCCTTCTGTCATTTGATTTTCATAAATTTTCATAAAACTTTCGCCTTGGTCGTATGTTATACGAATCGCTTCTTTTACTTCGCTATTATGAATTAGGCGATTGAACATGTAGGACAACTTGCGAACATCCTTTGCACCTATCTCATTTGAATCATGCTGACGATAAAGTACAGTTGGTTCATCAACATGCCCCAATTCGCCAAAAGCAGAAGCAACCAACTCCAGCCACCAGTCATGCATTATGCAGTAGACTGGCTCGCAGAATAACATTTCTGCTAACGCACGATTATATATAGCTGTACAACCAGCAAAAGTATTTTGGATGAGTATCTGGTTGAAGGCAGTCCTATTAAAATTGGAATTCATTGACTGCTTATATGAAGGGCTAATTTCTTGTAAATTTTGATTTACCACCCTCATATCTGTTCGTACTAATATAGGGGTGTTGGGGTGCTGTTGCTCCAACTCTTTTACTTTGTTTAACGATATCTCTATTTTGTTTGGTAACCACACATCATCTTGGTCACATAACATTAGGTAGTCGTTTCTGGTGTTTACCATCATACTTAAAAAATTGTACTTTGCTCCTCCAGAATTTTTTGTCCTTTGGTATATCTTTATATTGCGGGGGTGGCGTTTTGCGTACTCCTGCAATATATCCCATGTGGAATCTGTAGAAACATCATCTGTTATGTGTATTGTAAAGTCTTGGATTGTTTGGTTTAATAGGGAATCTATCTGTTGGTGTAGATATTTTTCACCATTGTATGTTGCCATCATAATGGATACCAACTAAAATCACTCCCTAAAGCAGTGCAATAAGTGACTCCATGCTCTGTCGTTTGTTTTCACTCAACACATGAGAATAACTTTTTAGCGTAACAACTGGTGATGAATGCCCTAAAATTTCACTAAGCGTTTTTATATCAAAGCCATTCTCTAAAGCTCTAATTGCAAAGGTGTGACGTGTGGCATGAAATCCCTTAGAACTAACATTTGCGTTTTTTAGTAACTGCTTAAAACGATACTGCATATTACGAGGTTCAATAGGTTTACCACTACGAGATATGATGTAATCATTTGCAGAATTTGACTGATGTTCTTCTAGTAAAGACAGTATAAATTGGGGCAATGGTATAATGCGTTCAGGTGTGTCGCCTAGATATTCCAAAGATGTTATTTCTGTCTTAGAATCGCTCTTTGTGCTTTTAATTCGTTGAATGGTTCGACGCACATGAATTGATTGGTTTTCAAAATCAACATCTTTCCATAATAAACCACACAACTCTCCTATACGAATACCAATGTAAAGACATAATGTAATTCCTATATAATTAATATCATCAGAGGCTTTAGCAGAATGTTCTAAACTCTTTTGCTCGTCTATGGAAAATGATTCTATTTTTTCTACATCTGAACTGTTCGGAAACTCCACATCAAATACATCAAGAGATACTGTCCCTCTAAGGGTTTTTTTTAGAAGATAGAATATAGCACTTCCACTTTGCATTAATACTTTTTTTGTTGGCGATGTTGTTGGAGAGATTGAAAACTACGGCTCTATTATCGTGAAAAAAGTGTATATATTAAATGGAAGTGCTATATGCTTCGTATAGTAGAGAGTGACAATCCTGCAAGTTTCTTATTGATGAAACCTTGAAGAATCTCTTTGTTGAGTTGGTAATACTGTATATTTTCAAAGTAAGGAATAATATGGCTTTCAATGTGACGTTGGTATACACCTGATGTTGATTTCTTAATATGAGTTGCTGTGCCTAGATACTGCACAATCATGTTTGTGATTGGTTGCTTGCAATAGGTAGAGAGATATTTTTTGTAACTTGGTTTTTTGCAACCATATTTCCACTCTTCCTAGCATATAAGCTATTACTAAGTTTTTTCATATTCCAATGCTTGTTTGCATTAACATACATGCACACCATTGAAACCCATGAATTAATGGAAAATCCATCAAAAATCATAAAATTTCATTTGTTCCTCACAGCCTAAACTGTTACTGAAACAGGGTTGGTGTATCCCTCTATCCGCTGAACTTGAAACAAGTTATCACGGACTACTTTTCTTATTATGTTTAAC
>Ga0123355_10000915_pt1 | contig 40877 bp, 31 predicted proteins | sample TergutEmb28metaG_3_FD_89872 | JGI IMG/M metagenome (GOLD analysis project Ga0123355, IMG submission 89872) | Embiratermes neotenicus P1 segment gut microbial communities from Petit-Saut dam, French Guiana - Emb289 P1 | ecosystem: Host-associated > Arthropoda: Insects > Digestive system > Gut ...
CCATGAGCGCAACGCCTACCATAATGCTTACACGCATATTGTTGAGGCTGTTCATGGAGATAATCAGCGGTTGTTCGGCTAAAAAAATGGGGTAAAGCATACCACCCGCCGCATGGACAAAGGACGAGCTTTGTATGATGATTTCCGTGGGCTGTGTCCCTGCGACAAAATACACGGTATAAAATTCTTGCCGTGGGGTCATATCTTCTAAGCTTTGCCCCGGCTTGCCCACAGATACATAGACTTCTCCATCTACCCAAAGGGTCATAGCGAATATGGCACTATGCCCTGATATGCCATAGACCGCACCCTCATCCAGTTGGAGTGAAATGCGATATGTCGCAAGCATGGAGCGTCCGTCTTGCTGATCCGGGGTATGTGTCACTCTGCCCGCTGCGAAATCTGCCGGGGTGTAAAGTACGCCACAATAACGCTCAAAAGCGATTGGGGAGAGATAGGCTATTTGTGAAGAAAGGTCAACGCCGTCCAGCTCTGCAGGGTCGCTGATGTACGCTGTATCGCTTCTTGTAAGCATCATCACAGAGATAAACAATACAGATACAATGAGTAGGTATATCAGTGCGATTAGGGGATAGCGTTTCTTTTTCGTGGTGCTTTTGTCCTTATCAGATTGTATCGGTGCTATGTTCTGTTCCATCTATATACCCCCTTGTCACCATATATCCGTAAATGAAATTTGAAAACAACATTACATATATTGTAGCAAAAAACCATTTGATTTTCACTACTTAATTTTACATATTAAAGCACCCGAAAATTTTATCCGTGAAAGTTTGGCAGATTCGCCCTTTTGGTTGTAGTAGTGGTAAGAGAGAGTAACACGCAAGCATAGTCAAGCCCCATTTATATTATACATTTGAGCATAAAAAACGGGACGCATTGTATATCTGCGTCCCGTTTCTCGTGCCATTCCGTTAGCCCATCTGCCATAAAGTATTGATTTTATTGGGTTCTTGCTTTGTGTCGTATGTCAGCCGGGCTCAAGGCAGTGTTTTTTATCGTTTATACTTACGCTTTGCCCAGCGCTTTCAGCACTTTATCCGGCGTTGCTGGTGGGTCTACCCATACGCCGATTGCGTTGTGAATTGCGATAACCACCATGTGTGTGTTGGCAAGTGAGTGGCTTATGCCAGATGCGCCGTAGGCCGCGTTACCTGCACGGGTTTCAAGGAATTGCCGCTCTACATGCGGTATGTCAAGCATTGTTGGCTTTTTGTAGTCTATCATGTTGTTATTCAGCCGAACCCCAGTCCTCTCATCATAGACATAGTCCTCCAGAAGCTGGCACCCCTGGCTGAAGTACATAACCTGGTCAATCTGACTTTCCAACGACGTCGGGCGCAGGACTTTGCCGGGATCTGCGACGACGCCGAAACGCAGAACTTCAACTTCGCCTGTTTCGGTATCGACTGCTACTTCACAATAAGCAGTGTTCATTGTGTCCAGCATTCTGCCGAGGCCGACGCTCCAAAGAGCAGCCGGTGGCCTGCCGGTATATGTCGCCACAACATAGCTGGTTACCGCATGGGCAAGGGGATGGCAGATAGACGGATCATTCTTTACAACGATTTGACCGCCGACGAGATCAAGCTCCTCGGCGTTATAGCCTTTAAGCGGATTCGGGCCGGGATAGGAAGCCGGACCTTTCATGGCGGGCGGATATGGATTTTCAGCTTCATTTGCCGCCGCTTCAAGAATTTGCTTTTTCAGGATATTTGCGCATTCTTTCATAGCCCAGGCAGAAGCTGTGCTGCCGTCAGAGCCGCCGCCGACAGGCGTGAATTGTTCTTTATAGTTAAATTCAATGACGACATCATCATACTCAAGTCCGAGTTCTTCCGCGACAACCATCGCGTTACACTCAACGGCGAATATACCTGTGACAGGCCCCTGCGTTGGCATAATTACTTTGCCTTTCCGCAGCTCCAGCTTGCATTCATAGCCGGAAATCGCATGGCGCGGGCACATCTGATAACGGAAGCTCATGCCGTGATAACGCCCGTCCGGCAGTTTTTTCATTCCTGCATGATGCCAGTTCCAGTCCATCATTTCTATACCCGCTTCAACGCATGCCTCAAAACTCGGCACAAGCCGCATGTCTTCCTGCGAATCCGGGCCGTGGAGGTTCAGTCTTGCTATATCGATCGGGTCTTTTCCCAGCTTTTCGGCGATCAGATATACCGCCATCGTGCCGGAATCCCAATTGAATGGGCAGTGCTGGCCGCTGGTGTACATTTTTCCGCGGTTTGAGTCTACTATCTCCATGTACTGCCTTATGTTCATACACTTCATCGTATAATATGGCCCGTAGCCATGGTCGCCCGATGTGGCGAAAAACGCCGTGCCTTGGATGCCGCCGTCGGCAACGGAATAGTCATCAATTGCGGTGATAAGTCCATCGTCCGTGAAGCCGACTTTCATGTACATATAACGCTGGTTCATCAGGAAATCAAACGTATCCTCGCGCGTGTCGGCACATCTGACCGGGCGGCCGGTGCGGCGGGCGAGAAGCGGGGTGATCTCCTGCGAACGGCGCATACCCCAGTCGCAGTATTTCCCGCCCTGGAAGATTCCTTCCTGCACGGTCTGCTCAATCGGGATTTTATACATCGGGAGGAAATTCGCCAGACGCTGAACCGCACCCTCAATGTGAAGAATATCCTCTTCCGGGCGGTACGGGTCGGCGGATGACCACCACGAGACGGTTCCTGCCGGATTTGGCATATGCGAGGCGAACGAGGGCAGTGTAAGAGAGTATTCAAGTATGTTATCCGCCTCCGCCATCGCTTTGTCCACATCGCCCTGTACCGTCTCCGCATAGGACACGTTGCCCTGCTTGGGCTTGACTGGCGGTGCGCCCATCATTCCACCGCCGGAAACGTCTATACTTGCCGGGCGGATTGTCGGGTAATCCGGCTCCCTGCCCTTAAGTATATCAACGACGTGCGGGAGAACCTCCCACTCGACATCCAAAAGACGCAGAGCCTCTTCACATATATCTTCACCCTCCGCGACCACGATGACCGCGACTTCAACGCCCTCTCTGTCCGCGTAATTGTCGAGCCACGGGCGGCGCGGGGGTTCAATCAGCGCTTTGATATCCTCGTCTTCCCAAGTGACGATGTCAACAACGCCTGGCAGTTCTCTCGCCTTTGAGATATCTACGCTGAGAACGCGCGCATTGCCATAGGGACTCCTCAGGAATTTCGCGTGGAGCATATTCGGTATGACATAGTCAACACCGAATTTCGCGGTGCCTGTTGCAAGCGAGTGCGATGCCTTGCCCGGCAGGTTATGTTTGCCGACTACTCTGAATTCTTCCCGTTGACCGTTTACACCAATAATATCAGCCATCTGATTTTCTCCCTTCAAGTTCTAATCGGATTTTTACAATAATGATACCATACGCGCGCACGTTTTGCAAGAAACATCCAAAGAAATTGCCGTATCCCAAATAAATGCGTAAAACGCGCCTCCCGTGCGAATCCGTGGGGCGCGTTTACGGCGATTTTATGTAGAATTTCTATCTCTGATTGATATTCTTATAATCTTTGAACAGCGTATCCGGCGCAGTTTTTATTACTTCTTCAACCGTCCAGCCCTCTGGGTTCTGCATCATCGCCACAACGGCCGGGTTGGAATAACGCATTATACTGCCGCCGAATGTCATAAATACAGAGCCGTTTATGTCTTTTGCGGCGTCCGTCGCCAGATAGGTGATGAATGGGGCGAAAAGTTCCGGCGGTTCCGTCCCATCATACGTGACTATTGGAATTCCGCTTTTTGTGGATGTCTCGTCTTTTTCAACGACTTTGTCAAACAGTTCCATATCGACCGAAGCGCGCGTTTTTGCTCCCGGAGCGAACGCATTGGATGTGATGTTGTCGTCGGCGAGTTCACAGGCCAGCGCCCAGGTCAAACCTAAGACTCCGGCGTTTGCCGTGCAATATTCCGCCTGGCGTATATCGCCGCCTAAAAATGCCGGTGAAGAGCAATTGATAATACGCCCCCAGCCTTTTTTACGCATATACGGGACAGCGTGGCGAATCATGTTGAAGTACCCTTTCGGCTTTACCGCGTTGACTGTGTCCCAGAGTTCTTCAGAGATTTTTTCAACAGGTGCGAACCCAAAAGCACCCGCGACATTGACGATTATATCGACAGAACCGTAAGTCTCTGCCGCGAAATCGACAATGCGTTTGGCCTCATCGAAATCAGCGATATTGCCGTAACACGCCGACGCTTCGCCCCCGGCTGCACGGATTGCCGCCGCCGTTGTCTCCGCGTCGCCTGTGTATTTTTCAATCTCTGTGTTATACCATTCCAATTGCTCCGGAGTCAGCTTCGCAAGCCTTGCCTCATCCAACTGATTTGCTGTGTTCTTCTTCAATGGCCCCCTGTTGTTAGTGACAACTTTAGCGCCCTCTTCCGCCAGGGATAGTGCAACCGCCCGTCCCACGCCTTGGCCGGAGCCTGTCACAATCGCCACTTTGCCGTTTAGTAAGTTCCCCATGTTCATTCCTCCTGTGGTGTTGTATTTTAATATAGTATATTATACAACATTCGGGCATCTGATTGCAAGCCTGCAGGGATGAGCTTTGTCAGCACCTGTAGGGGCGGTCATCCCCGCCCGCCCGCGGGCGACCGGGACGGTCGCCCCTACATGGGTGCGGGATAAAAGGGCCACGCGCCCCTATAGGTTAAGCGCTTCTTCCCATATCTCCGGAAACTTTGCGGATACGAATTCCGACAACGGATGTTCGCCTTTTAACAATTCAAGCTCTTTGATTTCATCTAAAAGCATATGTCTATCAATTGCCTTTTGTTTCTCGGAAAGATTTTCATAACGAGTGATGACGAGCAGGCCTTCTTTTTCGTACTGTAAAATCCGTTCATAGGCGTCGTCAACAACATCTACGTCTTGTATCTCAACAGATTCTTTTGAAATTACCGCATGTTTAATTGTTGTGTTTTCGTCAACTTCAAAATCGCCGTTGCATGTGTATATGTATCCTTTTACTCCGCCGTAGAATTCAAGCAAGCCGTTTTTGAAAGACTCGTTATACACCGGCATACCATCCTCGCGGATTCCATATGTCATCCAGTTAAATTCTCTGTTCCAAATATAGATTGCGGACAGGGGTTTATAGGTTGATAAATATACGCACGGATATTTTAGGTTTGACTGCGGGTTTGCAAATGGCTTCAGTGTATGCAGCCCGCCTACAGTAGTTCCGTGATAGGCTATCAATATAAGTAACCTCCGTTCTATGCAAAAACCGCGCACCCAGATAAGTGTGCGGCTTCTGCAATTGATTAAACCCAAAGGGATTAATTCCCCGTCCCTTGGGGCGTTGCTTTTATAGGGGCGGTTGTCTCCAACCGCCCGCGGGCGCACACTGTGCGCCCCTACACGGGCTCTGCTATGGGGAGATTCAATACTTACACCGAACGTTTAACATACTCTGTGTGAAGAAGATCATGCGCTTTTTTGCTGTGGGGTTCACCCAGGAACTCTTCATAGAGCTTTTTGACTTCGGGGTTATCGTGCGCGCGGCGCAGGGACTTGTTCTTGTCCACGCTGTACAGAACTTCGCGGCGCTTTTTCAGAATCTCTTCGCTTGAGTTGTGGTTTGGCTGGCCGCCGCCCGCTATACACCCGCCGGGGCAGGCCATGATCTCTATCGCGTGATACTCTGACTTGCCGGCGCGTATGTCGTCAAGCAACTTCCTGGCGTTTCGCAGCTCATGAGCCACCGCAACTTTGAGTTTGGTGCCGTCTACTTCAATCTCGGCTTCTTTGATGACAGTGCCTTCAATGCCTCTCAATGCCTCAAACTCGAGTTTTTCGAGCGGCTTGTTCGTCAGCTTCTCATAGAACGTCCGCAGAACAGCCTCTAAAACTCCGCCTGTGGTGCCGAATATATCACCTGCGCCGGAGGATGTGCCCATGAACGAGTCGAATTCCCCGTCAGGCAAATCGTTGAACGAAATTCCGGCTTCTTTGATCATGCGGCCAAGCTCTCTTGTGGAGATAACGTAATCGACATCGCCCAGTTCTTCACGGTTGGCTTCGTATTTCTTCGCCAGACACGGCATGACGGAGACGCTGACTATCTTCGACGGATCAATGCCGAGTTTTTCGGCAAGGTACGTTTTAGCCAGCGCGCCCAGCATTTCCTGCGGGGATTTGCAGGATGACGGAAGATCAAGCAGGTCGGGATAATGATGCTCCACAAATTTTATCCACGCGGGGCAGCAGCTTGTGACCATCGGCAGCGCGCCGCCGTGCTTTACCCTGTGAATAAGCTCCGCACCTTCTTCGACGACGGTTACGTCAGCCGTAAAGTTTGTTGACAACACCTGGTCGAACCCAAGTCTTCTTAAAGCCTCAACCATTTTCCCTGTGACGTCTGTGCCGGCCGGCAGACCGAAAAGCTCACCCAAAGCGGCACGGATTGCGGGGGCGGTCTGTACTATCACGTACTTGTCCGGGTCATTAAGCGCGTTCCATACTTCTTTTGTATATGCCGCGCCGACAATCGCCCCGGTCGGGCAGACGGCTGCGCACTGTCCGCAGAATGTGCACTGAGTATCAATCAGCGGAGTGTCAAAAGCTGTGGTGACAGTTGTGTGGAATCCTCTGTTCACGGCGGATAATGCGCCGACTGATTGTACTTCATTACAGACAGCTTCGCATCTTCTGCAAAGTATGCATTTGTTAGGGTCTCTGAGAATCGAATGGCTTGAAAGATCCTGTTCGAAGTTAGTTTTCTCGCCTTCGTACGGAATCTCCCTCACGCCCAGCTCAGCCGCGAATGTTTGCAGCTGGCAGTCTAAGTTCTTGGCGCAAGTCAAACAATCCGTCGGGTGGTCGGACAGCATAAGCTCAACCACCGTGCGGCGGGCGTGGAGGGCTCTTTTGGAATTCGTACGAACCTCCATACCCTCAAAAACGAACGTCGCACACGCCGGGACAAGCTTGCCTTTGCGGCCGCCAACCTGCTCTACAACGCAGATACGGCAGCTTGCCGGTCTGTTCAGCACTTCCAAGTCGTGCATGTTCAGGTAGCACAGCGCGGGTATGTGTATACCGGCCTGTTTTGCCGCGTCTAAGACGCTGTCGCCTTTTTTTGCGGCAACAGGGATATCGTTAATCTTTATGTTAACAGTAGCGTTATCAGACATATTTCCCCTCCTCCTATTCGCGCACGATTGCGGCAAATTTACATTTGTCCACACACGCGCCGCATTTTACGCATTTATCCTGGTCGATGACATGCGGAGACTTCAGTTCGCCCGAGATGCAGGAGACCGGGCAAACTTTCGCACACACCGTACAACCGATACATTTGTCGGCTATAATTCTGAAACTGGTCATGTTCGTGCACGCACCCGCGGGGCATTTTTTGTCCCTGACATGCGCTATATACTCGTCACGGAAATACTTCAGCGTTGACACGACAGGGTTCGGCGCACTTTGTCCGAGTCCGCACAAGGAGGTGTTCTGTATAACTTCGCTTAAATTCTCAAGCTCGGTCAAATCTTCCTCTGTACCATGGCCGTCGGTTATTCTCTCAAGTATCTCAAGCATACGCTTAGTACCAACACGGCACGGCGTGCACTTTCCGCAGGATTCTTCGACAATAAAGTCCATGTAGAATTTCGCGACATTGACCATGCAGTCGTCTTCGTCCAGGACTATCATGCCGCCGGAACCCATCATTGAGCCGATAGCGTCAAGCGAGTCGAAGTCAACTTCAATGTCGATTCCATCAGCCGCTATACATCCGCCGGACGGGCCGCCGGTTTGGACGGCTTTGAGCTTTTTGCCGTCTTTAACGCCGCCGCCGATGTTTTCAACTATCTCCCTGATAGTAATACCCATCGGGACCTCAATCAAACCAACTGTGTTGATCTTGCCGGCTAAGGCGAAAATCTTCGTACCGGGCGAATTCTCTGTACCGATAGTTTTGAACCACTCCGCGCCTTTAATCAGAATCGGCGGGACACATGCGAATGTTTCAACGTTGTTCAGCGACGTCGGCTTATACCAAAGGCCTTTATCAGCGGTGCGCGGCGGTTTGTTGCGCGGCTCACCCCTCTGTCCTTGGGCCGAATTCAACAGCGCTGTAGACTCACCGCAGACGAACGCACCCGCGCCGAGCGTCACCGATATTTTGAAGCTGAAATCACTGCCCATAATATTGTCGCCCAAGAGGCCACGTTCTTCGGCTTGTTTAATTGCAGATTCGAGCATTTTTACGGCCTTGGGATATTCGGCTCTTGTGTAAATAACGCCTTCGTCAGCGCCGATTGACCTACCGCAGATAGCCATAGCTTCCAGAACGCTGTGCGGGTCACCGTATAATATAGCGCGATCCATAAACGCGCCGGGGTCACCTTCATCCCCGTTGCAGATGACATATTTCTTGTCACCGACAGCTCTTGCTGTGGTTTCCCACTTATCGCCCGCCGGGAATCCGCCGCCGCCGCGTCCGCGTAAATTGGCGGCTTTGACTTTGTCAATAATCTCTTGCGGCGTCATTTCAAAAATTGCGCGGCTCAAGGCCTCATACCCATCCTGAGCTATATATTCATCAATACTGGTCGGGGCAATCAATCCGCAGTTTCTAAGGGCGATACGGACTTGTCCTTTATAAAACGGTATATCATGCTGCAGATGCACCAGTTCGTTCGTTATCGGGTCTTTGAACAAAAGCCGCTCCACATGTTCATCGTTCTTCAAATGCGATGTTACGATTTCCGGAACGTCGTTCGACGTTACCGTGACATAAGAGACGTCTTCCGGGAAAACCTTAACGCAAGTACCTTGCTTACAGAAGCCGAAGCAGCCCGTTTTGATGACGTTTACTTCATTTTCAATCCCGTTTGCTTTCAGTTCCGAGATAAACGTATCATAGATTTTCGTGCCTTCCGCCGCTTCACAGCCTGTATCCGTGCAGAGCAGGACGTGCTTTTTGGCAAGCCCCGATTGCTTTTGCGTTGAAGTAACAGGTATCTCCGGCGTATCACGAAGCAGCATTTCCGCGGCGTATTGTTCCCGCAAGTCTCTTAATTGCGTTTGAGATGTCACTCTACTCATTCCCCACACCTCCTTCTCTATACTCTTGAATTATCCCTTTGACATCATCGATAGTGATCTTGCCGTACAGTTTGTCGTTAACCAGCGCCAGCGGAGCCAATCCGCATGCGCCCACACAGCGCAGGGCGTTTAAAGTAAACATATGATCCGTCGTGGTCTGTCCTGCTTGAATGCCCAGCTGCTTGCTGAACTCCTCTAAAATCTTGTCCGCGCCCAGAACAAAGCAAGCTGTGCCCATGCATATGTTGACCACATATTTGCCCCTCGGCACTGTGCTGAAGTATGAATAGAACGTGACGACGCCGTTTACTCTGGCGGGCGGCATTGCAAGCCGCCGGGCAATATGAGTCTGCACTTCATCCGGCAGATAACCCACTATTTCCTGCGCTTTGTGCAAAATCGCGATAAGTTTTCCGTCCAGGCTGCCTTGTTTTTCTAATTGATCGATAAAATCGTCAATTTCTTTCAGCTGCCCATGGTCTTGACATGTATTTTCCGTCATAGACTAACCTCCTGTTTTTTATTTTTACACTTGATACATGATAACATATCCGCCGACGGTTTTCAATCGGCTAATTGCTGGCAAGATGATTTGACAAAATTATTGAAATAATTTCCCAAAAACGGCATATACGCGGGGGCAATGGGGACGCGCAGAAAAAATAGCGGGCGGCAAAATGCCGCCCCTACGGATTGATCGCTATTTATTATTTCCCGCGCTCTGCCATTAACAACGTGATCTCTTGCTCGTTAATCCCGACCATTGCCTCGCCTAAGTCTTCTGAAAGTTCCGTCAGCAGTTTTGCATCATTGAAGTTCGCCACCGCTTTGACAATTGCGGCGGCGCGTTTTGCCGGGTCTCCGGATTTGAATATGCCGGATCCGACAAACACACCCTCGGCCCCCAATTGCATCATCAGCGCGGCGTCTGCTGGAGTCGCGACTCCGCCGGCGGCAAAGTTCACAACCGGGAGTTTACCGTTCTGATGCACGTACAGCGCGAGATCATACGGGATTTGCAGTGTCTTTGCCGCGTCGTACAGTTCGTCAATGCTCATGGACTTAAATCTGCGCATCTCACTCTGCATCATCCGCATATGACGGACAGCTTGCACAATATCGCCTGTCCCCGGCTCGCCTTTTGTCCGGATCATCGACGCGCCCTCATTAATCCTCCGCAACGCTTCGCCAAGGTCTTTCGCGCCGCAGACAAACGGGGCGGCAAACTGCGCCTTGTCGATTTGATACCTGTCATCAGCAGGGGAGAGGACTTCACTTTCGTCGATATAATCAATCCCAATCGCCTCAAGAATCTGCGCCTCAACAAAGTGGCCAATCCGGCATTTCGCCATTACGGGAATTTTAACAGCCTGCTGTATCTCCTTTATCATTTTAGGGTCGCTCATACGCGAAACCCCGCCGACAACGCGGATATCGGCCGGTATACGCTCTAACGCCATAACGGCGCACGCCCCGGCGGCCTCCGCGATTTTGGCCTGCTCCGGATTCATCACGTCCATTATGACGCCGCCCTTCAGCGTTTGCGCCAGATTTTTGTTCTGTTCAAATCTTTTGTTCATTTTAATCTGCTACTCCTTATTCTTTTCTTGCAACTGGTCTAAGCTTAAAATCCAGCTCCGGCTTTTTCATGCTTACGCTTGTGTTCTCCGGCACTGACTCTATAACAAACGCGTTGCCGCCGATTACGCTGCCGCGGCCTATCACCGTGTCCCCGCCCAGGATTGTCGCGCCTGAATAGACGGTGACTTCGTCCTCTAGCGTCGGGTGACGCTTTTGCCCGCGCAACCGCTGCCCGCCTCTGGTAGATAACGCCCCCAGCGTCACGCCTTGATACAGCTTTACGTGTGAACCTATCACCGCCGTTTCGCCGATGACAACGCCTGTGCCGTGGTCAATAAAGAAATGGCCGCCGATCACAGCGCCTGGATTGATTTCAATGCCGGTCAGGCTGTGGGCGTGTTCCGACATCATCCTTGGGATGAACGGCACCTCCAGCTTATAGAGCTCATGCGCCAGGCGATACACCGTTATCGCGAAAATGCCGGGATAGGCGAATATGACCTCATGCACACTTTTGGCAGCCGGGTCACCGTCATACGTGGCTTGCGCGTCCGTCAGCAGGACTTTACGCACAGCGGGGAGTTTAGAGAGGAAGTCTCTGCAAATCTCACCCGCTTTGTTATAGGATTTTTCGCACAGCTCTCCGCATGTGTCAAGGCACAGCGAAAGCGCAATCTGACGGCGCAGTCTCTGTTCCGCCGCGATAAGTAAATCTCGGACGCGCCACTCCGTGTCCGGGGAGTTTATGACAGCATCGTCAAAATACCCGGGGAACAGCAGCCTCCGCAAAATCGTGTTAAGCGTTTCTACCTCGGTTCGGCTCGGCAATCCGTCCAAACACGAATCCTCGGTGGCAACATCTTCGGCATAGCTTGTTGTGATGGATTTTACAAGATAATTGAGATCATTGTCATTCATATTAAAACACCTGATTTCGTAATTGAGTATATTATTTTATGCGTATTATCACGGAAAGTCAATACTTTATCTCTCTATCCATTCTTCACGTAAAATAGCATATTGAAACCTATCGCACCATTCGTTATTAAGCTCACTGCTTCCCAACTGAGATTTAATAAAATGGGCTTCGCGCCGCATACCTATACGCTCCATAATTTTATATGAAGCATGGTTTCTTGCATTGCAGCCCGCAGTAATACGGCGAAGACTGAGAATATCAAACCCAAGTTTTAACATAGTTCTGCCGATTTCCGTGCCGTATCCCCGTTTCCAATAATTACGATGCACAGTCCAGCCCAGTTCAGGGTCGTCAGGCAAGCGGAACAATGAAGCGGCACCAATCAATGTATGGTCATCCTTCAAAACAGCCGCATATTCGTAGTTAGTGCAATCATCCGCCTCCGCGTTAGTAATTGCCCAACTCAAATAATCGCGCACTTCCGCTTCGCTTCGCGGCCCTCCTTTTCGATATTTCATATTCTCGGCATTATTAAGCCAATCGAAAACAATCGGGAAATCGCTATCATTAAATTTGCGATATGCAAGCCGTTCAGATTCAAGTTCAATAAATTTCATCTTTTAAATAATAACATATCAAACCCCGTATTGCAATTGCGGCCTAATCATTATATTATAGTGGTAGTTCTCCTCGAAAGGATGGTAAGACTATGCAATACAGGATAAACCCTAAAAACGGCGACGCGATATCGCAATTGGCGCTGGGGTGTATGCGATTCCCGCGCCGGGGCGGTAAAATTAATCAGGAGAAAACAAACGAGCTTGTCGCCATGGCGATTGAAAACGGGATCAATTATTTCGACACGGCGTATATTTATCCCGGCTCTGAAGAAGCCCTCGGCAAAGCGCTTTCGGCTTGCGGCAAGAGGAGAGAGGTGAAAATCGCAACCAAGCTTCCGCATTTTATGTGCAGAAAGCCGGAGGATTTTGACAGAATCTTCTCAACACAGCTCACCCGGCTTCAGACAGACTATATTGACTACTACTTCATACATATGCTAGGCAACACAGAATCCTGGGAACGTTTGAAGTCCTATGGCATTGAGGAATGGATAGAAGAAAAACGCACTGACGGGAAAATTCGGAATTTAGGCTTTTCGTTCCACGGCGGGAAATCGCATTTTCTACAATTGCTTGATGTTTACGACTGGGATTTCTGCATGGTGCAATACAATTATTTTGACGAACACGACCAAGCAGGCGCGTCCGGGGTCCGGGCGGCACATGAAAGAGATTTGCCGGTGTTCGTGATGGAGCCTCTCCGCGGCGGCTTGTTGGCGGATGGATTGCCGAAAGAAGCGGAGGCACTGTTCCGTGCTGCGGACAAGAATCGCTCCCCTGCCGAATGGGCGCTGTTGTGGCTGCTCAACCAGCCAGAAGTAACCATGGCGCTCTCTGGAATGTCGAATCCGGAGCAGTTGGCCGAGAACTCACGCGTTGCGGACATAGCTTTGCCGAACGTTTTAAGCGAGAGCGAACTTTCAATTTACAAAAGCGTTGTTGAAACGTTGAAGCGTTCGATCAAAGTGCCATGCACCGCCTGCGGATATTGCGTGCCTTGCCCCGTTGGCGTTGATATCCCGTCCTGCTTCGCCGCGTATAATGAAACGTATACATCCGGCCTGATTTCCGGCCTCGGTCAATATTTCCAAGTCACCGGAATGTCTGCGCCTGTGCAAAGCGACGCGTCCAAATGCACCGGGTGCAAAAAATGCGAGGAACATTGCCCGCAGGGTATTGAAATCGCCAAGGAGCTTGTGAACGTAAAACGGAGAATGCGGATTGTAAAACCGATAGCAAGTGTGATGAGGAAATTTATGCGGATTTAGAGCTGTAGATGAAAAACACCCGGCTCTGCGGAGCCACCTTCTTTACTAAAGAGGGCAGGGGACGGAGGCTTGTTAAAAAACGGAGGCAGAAATATTATGAGCATAGAAAATACATTTGACTTGGAATCGGAAGAAATTTTAAAGCCGGAAAACCTTGCGCAGAGAATTGAAAATTTCCCTGAAATCGCGGTCGCGACATTCAATGACAAAATTATAAACTTAGTTGCGGATTGGCCCGATGCCCGAATAATAAGCGAAGTAAATCATAGGAACGTATATGAAATTGAACATAAAGGGAAAAAGATAGCGGTATATCGGACAGATATTGGTGGCGCGGCTTCGGCGGGAATGCTTGAGTTGATGATTGTCAAAGGGGTAAAGAAATTTGTGTTTTTCGGTGCGTGTGGTACGCTTGATAAAGATATTTCCGCCGGTAATTTTATTGTACCGACTGCGGCTTACCGAGATGAGGGCACAAGTTATCATTATTTAAAAGCGGGCGACTATGTGGAGATTAAAACGGCGGAAAAGCTCTCACAAATTATGCGGGAATTAAAACTGCCGTATATTAAAGCCAAAACTTGGACGACAGATGCTATTTTCCGCGAAACCCGGAACAACATGCTCAAACGAAAAAGCGAGGGATGTGTGGCTGTGGAGATGGAGTGTGCTTCGGTTATGGCGGCAGGACAGTTCAGGGGTGTTGAAGTCTATCAGTTTATCTATGGGGAAGATAACCTCGACAGTTCAGAATGGGAGCGCAGGACTATGGGAAACGTTACGCTTGAGACGCGGGAGAGATATTTGTACATTGCACTGGATATTGCGAGTATGATTTAGTGATTGGGAGATTCGGCGTTATTTATGATACAAACCTATAGACAGCGCATGGTAATGGTGGTATACTTTGGGTTAATCAATACACTATTAATATGGAGGTAATCTTAATGAGAGATTTCAAGGGAAAAATCGCGTTTATCACAGGCGGCGCTTCCGGTGCGGGACTTGGTCAGGCAAAGTTGTTTGCGAAAGAAGGCATGAAAGTTGCCATCGCTGACGTGCGGCTTGACGCTTTGCACAGCGCTGTCAGTGAAATTGTCGAGTACGCGGGCTGCAACGTCGCTGACGTTATGCCGCTGTGCTTTGACCTGACTGACCGCAAGGCGTACACGTCCGCCGCCGATACGGTGGAAAAAGTATTCGGCGGGCCGCCGCACTTGCTTATTCAGACGGCGGGCGTCAATTCGTTTGGGCCAATAGAGGCGTCTACTTTTGACGATTTTGACTGGGTCATGGGCGTATGCTTGGACCACGTTGTCAACGGATTGGTTATCTTTGTTCCGCGCATGATTAAAGCCTACGGCGGCACTGACGGCGTGGCTAGAGAAGAGTTCCACGTTGCGTGCACATCCTCCGGCGGGGCGTTCATGGCTGGGGCCACCTGCGGGCCGTACTGTGCCGCGAAAGCCGCCGCGAACAATCTTATGTACAGTTATGCCGATGCGCTTGCCCCATACGGCGGCGGCTCGACAGTTATCTGCCCCGGAAATATCAACTCCAACATTGGAGACGCGGAAAAGCATCGTCCGGAGCATTTGCGCAACACGGGTTATCACGTGTCAGAAGGTACGATGGCACATCTGAGGTCAGTTCACGCAACCGGTATTGATCCAATTGAACTGGCGGAAATTCTTAAAGAAGCGATTGAAAACGGACGTATTATCGCATTGCCGACCAAGGACATCGAAAGCTGGGAGCCGCAGCTGCGCGGCATGAACGGCAGGATTGAAGACTATTTGCTGACAGCGCCGGAGCGCCAGAAGATAATGGAAGAGCGCATGGCTGAAATGATGCGCAACAGGCCGGAACGCGACAATCCGGGCGGCTGGGAAGTCCCGGAAGGCGCTGAGAGATTCGGCATGGCGCGCAAAGATTTGGATTACATAGACCCAAGCAAAAAACCGCAATAGATGCACCCGCAATATACAGTAATCACATAATTATTATATATTTGGAGGAAAAACATGAAAGATTTCAAGGGGAAAATCGCGTTTATCACCGGGGGCGCATCCGGCGCCGGACTGGGACAGGCAAAAGTTTTTGCTAAAGCAGGCATGAAAGTCGCTATCGCTGATGTGCGTCTCGACGCTCTGCACAGCGCTGTTAGTGAGATTATGGAGTATTCCGGCTGTAAAGCGGCCGATGTACTGCCGTTGTGCTTTGACCTGACTGACCGTGCCGCATACACTTCTGCCGCTGATACGGTGGAAAAAGTCTTCGGCGGACCGCCGCATCTGCTTATCCAGACAGCGGGCGTCAACTCGTTCGGGCCTATTGAGGCTTCAACATTTGACGATTTTGATTGGGTCATGGGCGTATGCTTAGACCATGTCGTTAATGGACTGGTTATCTTTGTTCCGCGCATGATTAAAGCCTACGGCGGTGCTGACGGTGTGGCAAGGGAAGAGTTCCACGTTGCTTGTACATCATCTATGGGCGGATTCATTGCAGGCTCCGGTTGCGGACCTTATTGCGCCGCGAAAGCCGCCGCGAACAATCTTATGTACAGCTATGCCGACGCGCTGGCCCCATATGGCGGTGGCTCAACCGTGCTTTGCCCCGGAAACATCAACTCAAACATCGGAGACGCGGAAAAGTATCGTCCGGAGCATCTGCGCAATACAGGCTATCACGTGTCGGAAGGCACAATGGCACACCTGAGATCAGTTCACTCAAGCGGAATTGATCCCATTGAGCTGGGCGAGATTCTTAAAGAAGCAATTGAAAACGGCCGCATTATCGCGTTGCCGTTTAGCGATCCCGAAACTTGGGGTCCGATGCTGCGCAATTCAAACGCGCAAGTTGAGGAGTATCTGCTGACAGCGCCAGAGCGCCAGAAGAAAAGGGAAGAGCGCATGGCTGAAATGATGAAAAACAGACCGGCCGGTGGTGGCCCGGGCGGCTGGGAAGTCCCGGAAGGCGCCGAGAGGTTCGGTATGGCGCGCAAAGACCTAGACTATGTGGATCCCAGTAAAAAACCACAATAAATAGTATGCATAAAACCGGCGGGACATTTGTCTCGCCGGTTTTTAGTCTGCCTGGGGGTTTGCAAAAAACAAAGGGTGCGCAACGCGCACCCTTTACTTACTGTCTCTACTACAACCCCAGCTTATTCACCGCATCCTCACGCATCTTGAACTTCTGTATCTTACCGGAAGCGGTCATCGGGAACTCCGTCATAAATTCAACATAGCTCGGAACTTTCCACTTGGCCATGTTGGTCAGCACAAAGTCTTTTACTTCTTTCTCGGTCATTTTCACACTGTCTTTTAATATGATGCAGGCCATAATCTCCTCGCCATATTTCTCTGATGGTACGCCGATTACCTGCACGTCCATGATTTTCGGGTGGGTGTACAGGAACTCTTCTATTTCCTTCGGATACACATTCTCGCCGCCCCGGATTATCATGTCTTTAAGTCGCCCGGTTATGCGGTAATTGCCATCCGAACGCCTCACAGCGAGGTCGCCGGTGTGCAGCCAGCCATCTTCATCAATCGCCGCGGCCGTGGCGTCCGGCATTTTGTAATAGCCTTTCATAACATGATACCCGCGTGTGACGAATTCTCCGGTCTCTTCATCGGGGAGTTCCTGATTCGTATTCGGGTCTACTATCTTGCACTCAATTCCCGGCAGTTCCCGCCCGACTGTGCCGACACGGACTTCCACCGAGTCGCCAATCGAACTCATTGTAGCGCCGGGGGAGCATTCTGTTTGGCCGAAGACGATCAGTATTTCAGACATATTCATTTTGTCGATGGCATCTTGCATGACGGAAACAGGGCATGTACTGCCGGCCATTATGCCGGTACGCACATAGGCAAAATCTTTCGGGTCGAAATCCTTATGCTCCAGCATCGCGATAAACATTGTTGGTACGCCGTTGATGGCGGTGATACGCTCCTGCTTCACGCAGGCCAGTGACGACGTTGGCGAGAAATACGGCAGCGGGCACATTGTAGCGCCGTGAGTCATTGACGCCGTCATTGTTAGCACCATACCGAAGCAGTGGAACATCGGCACATGTATCAGGAACCTGTCCGCCGTTGACAAATCCATTCTGTCGCCGATACATTTGCCGTTATTGATTATGTTGTGGTGAGTCAGCATAACGCCTTTCGGGAACCCGGTTGTGCCGGAAGTATATTGCATATTACACACATCATGCGGGCGAGTAAGCGCCGCCAGGCGATGCACTTCTTCAACCGGGACTTTCTCCGACAACGCAAACGCCTCATCCCATGTCAGGCAGCCTTTTTGTTTGGAACTTGCGTTGATTATATTGCGCAGAAACGGTAGTTTTCTGCATTTTAGCGGCCTTGTCGAGGACGAATACTCAAGCTCCGGGCAGATTGTTTTCATAACGGCAACATAGTCAGAATCCTTGTATCCGTCAATCATCACCAAAGTGTGGATATCCGCCTGGCGCAACAGATATTCCGCCTCGTGGACTTTGTATGATGTGTTCATCGTCACAAGCACCGCGCCGATTTTAACCGACGCCCAGAACGTGATAAACCACTCTGGCACATTGGTTGCCCAGACGCAGACTTTGTCCCCGGGTTTCACGCCCAACGCGATAAGTGACCGGGCGAATTTGTCAACATCCTCGCGGAACTCCCAGTACGTCCGCGTGTAGTCCAGCGTTGTGTATCTGAATGCGCACTGGTCAGGGAACTCTTCAACGACACGGTCAAGCATTTCGGTGAACGTTATATCCAAAAGCTCGTCCTTAGGCCAGATGTATTTGCCTGTTTTGCGCCTGTTGTCGAAGAGCTTTTCATCCGCCGCACGGGTTCCGTTAAGACGATTCATTGTATTTACGTAATGCGGCAAAATAATCTCATAATCGTCCAGCGCCGGGCGGTTATCGTTATCGCGCGTCATATCCAAGGTGAGGTGGCCCTTATAGTCGATTGACCGTAAGGCAACCAGCGCGTCCGAAATCGGCACGTCACCGTCGCCGGTCATACAGCGCGTCAATTTCCCGCCGGACTCAAAAGAATCACAGACATGTACAAGCTTTACGTAAGCCCCAAGATTGCGGATCGTGGCGTCCGCCGATTCTCCGCTGTATCTGTACGTGTGGTGCAGATTCCACAACGCGGCAAGATGGTCACTTGCAAACCGGTCAAGCACCCCGCAGAGCCTTGCGGTGTCGGCATAGATTCCTTTCGTTTCAATAAGCAGCGTGATATTCGCCGCTTCAGCTTTTTCCAACAACATTCCGACGAGGGCAACAATCCGCTCTTCGTCGCAGTCCATCTCAAAACTCATGTTGAGGCAAACGTATGGGGATTTCAGCGTTTTTGCAAGCTCTATACAATCGGACGCGGATTTCAATGCATCGTCGTATTCGTCCGCCTCACCATCCCCAGCTGAAACGTTGACTGTAATGCACGGTATCTCAATGGGTTTCCCGCCGGTGCTACGCGGGGCGGATTTTGGGTTGTAACAAAGCTCTAGACCGTGGAATTCCATTTTCTCTGCCAAGTCGCAATGTTCGTTCCAGGAGAGACTTTCCCATGCGTTTGATTTATATGAAAGTTTCATAATTCACCTCTTGATTTAGAGAGTGCCGCCAACTCCGCGCTGGTGCGCTGGAGGGCGGAGTCATTGACATTATATGAAATGTCAAGAGATTCCCCCCGGACTTTTATTATATTCAAGAACTGTTCAAGCGACAGTGTGCGAGATTTTCCCGCGCACGACGAGAGCTTAATCTGCCCAACACCCAGTTTAACGCCCATAAGCGCGGCGGCAGAGCCGAGTCCCAGATTATCAGTGCAATGCAACGACAACGTGTTCTTTTTCAGTTCAGGCACAGAATTCAGGACGGTTGAAATGAAATCCTGCATCTCTTCCGGCAGCATTTCACCGACTGAGTCACAGAGCGTGATTGTCGTAGCCCCGGCCTTTATTGCGGCTTTCAGTACATCTTTTAGAAACTCGGGATCACTGCGGGTCGCGTCCGATGCTGTGAATTCAACATCATCACACAGCTTGCGGCAATAGCCTGTTATTTCACTTATCAAAGGCAGCGCTTTGTCGGCCTTCATCTGATACATATATTCCATCTGCACTGTTGAAGTCGGCATAGAAACGTTCAGTCGCGGGCATTTGGCCTTGGAAAGTGACAGCCAGGTTCTGTCCACGCTCTCTTTAGACAGCGCGACAGGTACACATATACAGCTATACAGCAATGTGGACGACAGTGTCCGTATAAAAGCCGCGTCGGCGGGGTCTTCCCCGACAAGTCCTGTTTCGATTACGTCTATATGCAGTTTTTCCAGCAGCTTCGCAGTCTCCAGCTTTTCCTTAAAGCTCAAAACCGGCGGATAAGCCTGGTCTGATTCGCGCAGTGTTATATCAGCGATTTTAATTTCAAACATCCTTAAGCAACTATTCCTTTCGATACGGTTAGGTTTATATTTCACCGGGCGGCCAATCTGTAGGGGAGAACATGGTTCGCCTGCCATCCACGAAAATGCGGGGAATCGGGGACGCGAGGTGCCAGGGACGAAGGCGAAGAGCCGCGGGCGCACCATGTGCGCCCCTACGGGGTGGCTAACATCCTCTAAACTTCAACAGTCCAGCCCATGTTATCGGGTGCAGTGCCTGTCTGAATGCCGGAGAGCGTGTCATACATCCTCTGCGCGAGCTCTCCGACCTGGCCGTTTCTGATGACAAGGCTTTTGTCCTTTATTACAAGCTTGCCGACGGGCGATATAACAGCCGCCGTGCCGGTGGCGAATATCTCTGTAAGACTGCCGTCTTCGATAGCTTTTGCAACGTCTTCGATACGGATTTTACGCTCGGAAACCTTCACGCCCCACTTCTGCAGAAGCGCGATAACGCTGTCACGCGTCACGCCGGGCAGGATCGTTCCCAAAAGCGGCGGGGTGATAACCTCATCATCAATGACAAAGAACGCGTTTGACGTGCCGATTTCCTCAACAAAACTATGTTCAATAGCGTCAAGCCACATAACCTGATCACAGCCCAAGTCCTTCGCTTTTTGCTGGGCTTTCAGGGAACCCGCGTAATTCCCTCCGACTTTGGCGGCGCCTGTGCCGCCTGGGGCGGCGCGGATATATTCATCCTCGACAAGAATGCTTGTCGGCTGTAATCCACCGCCTGGGGTGTCATAATACGGGCCGACGGGGCTAAGTATGATAATAAACTTAAAATGCTCTGCCGGATGTACGCCAAGAAATGCGTCATCGGCAATTATAAACGGACGGATATAGAGCGATGTGCCGGGCTTGTCCGGAATCCAGTCCCGATCCAGCGAGACGAGGGCTTTAATCGCCCCGACAAACAAATCTTCCGGTAGCTGCGGTATGCACATCCGTTCGTTTGTCGTGTTGACTCTGGCGGCGTTTTTATATGGGCGGAACAGCAGAATTCGCCCGTCCGGAGTGTTGTAAGCTTTCAACCCCTCAAAATTTTGCTGGGAGTAATGCAGTGACGCCGCAGCGGGGTCAAGCGGAATCGGGCCGTAGGGAACAATGCGACCGTCATGCCAGTCGTTTTCGGTGCTGTACTCCATTATGAACATATGGTCGGTAAACATTCTGCCGAATTTCAGCGCCTCTGGGTCGGGTTTTTGCTTTGGAGAGAGCGTTTTTTGTATCTTGAAATCGTATAGCATGATAATAATCTGTCCTTTCACTTGCCCCGGTGATGTCTTAATCTAATATTACTATCAGTTAACGGCCGATTTGTCAAGAATTTGCTTGAAAGTTTATTAAGATTTTACATAAAAAAAGAACGGGAAGCAAAATACCCCCCGCTCAGCTTGCTATTTCGTGCCATCGGTAAGCTCATCGTTGAGAATTGTCAAAATTTTAGTGTCGTCATGGCTTATGTATGTTTCTTCGGCTTTTTGCTGCGCTTTCTGTAATAGGTTAATTGCATCTGTTACAGCTCGGAACAATTCCAGATACATTTCTTTATAATCAGCCATTTTACCCTCCAGCTTTTCGGCTATGTGTAGCCCAATAGTAGCACGTGTAGCCTATAATTGCAAGACATTTTGTATATGCTTAAACAAAATGCATTGGAGATGGTTGAATGAACACTGTTTTAGCCGTGCGTAATCGTATTTTACAGCTGTGCAATGAACGAGATTTTACAATAAACAAGCTGGCAACCCTGTCTGCGCTGTCACCATCATCAGTCAAGAATATTTTGTATGGGAAAAGTAAAGACCCCAAGCTGTCAACAATAAAGAAAATATGTGACGGGCTTGAAATCAATTTGGGCGAATTTTTCGACACACCTGAGTTTGATAGTCTTGAGCAGGAAATCAAATAATCAACGAACCCGCCTCGCTGATAAATAATCGGTGAGGTGGGTTCATAATTTTAATAAAAATTTTTGCATATTTATAGCAGCTTATGTTACGATAAAAGCGTATTCATAACAACCGCTGTTATGCACTTCAGGAATTAAGGGGAGAGCTTTAATTGTGAAAAAACTTTTTTTAGCAATTGCTGTTCTTGTATTGTCAACCGCTGTATACATTATTATGCAGACGAGGGGGGCGGACGATATAAGTGGGACTGTTACCTTGAGTACAGAGTTCGCCTCATATCCAATTGGTACAACAGAAATACGTGTTTTCTGGAAAAATGACGGAGTAACTAATATTACGTTTGGAGATGCTTTTGCGCTGGAGAAGCAAGTAGAAGGAATATGGACTTACGTGACGTCAACGATAGAATTCCCCCACGTAGGCTATCTTGTATTTCCCGGGACGGTTGTGGAGCATATCTATGGTTTCCGACCTCTCTATGATGAAGACAACAACCGCATTGTCATTACCCCTATAACCTGGTACACCTTATCCAACAATGTCACGCTTACCGAAGGGCATTATAGGATATTGACAGACTATTTGGTGCGCGAAGGGGCTTATTACGTGAGTATAGTGATTTATGCAACTTTCGCGGTGTCCCCACATTCAACACACCCATAATTGTCGAAGTAATGTTTGTACATTATAGCCCGTTTGTTGCAAATTGTCAACAAAAAATATTGCATTTTTATAAAACCTATTGACAAATCGGTGAACTTGTGTCAATATCAATATTCCTTAGTTGCAAGACAATAGAAAGGATAATTGCACGATTATGGACAACTGCCACAAATTTTTCTGCAACCGCGAATGCAAATACTTCCCCTGCCATACGATTCCGGACGATAAAGATGGATTCAACTGTCTGTTTTGCTACTGCCCATTGTATTTGTTGGGAGACAAATGCGGCGGTAGATTCAGATACGATAAAAACATCAAGATTTGTACGGACTGTCACCTGCCGCATATGCCGGAGTATTACGAAACCATCACGGCTAAAATGAGGGAGCTTATCTACACGTGATATTGTCTGTGATTGCTGGTTATTTCCATAATATTTGAAATCCCTATTGACAAACCGGGGATTTTATGCCAGACTAATACCTAAAGTAAATACTGCTGATTCGGTTCACCTTGTCTAAAAGGTGAAGCATGGAATGGGGTGAGATGCCCCGCGAGTAGGTCACTGTGAAGCCCGAAAGGGATAAGTCAGATACATGCCGAATCAGTACCGCACCTGCCTCCACCGGGTTGCGAACTGTTTTTGAGCGTTCGTTTACCTATTTGCAGGTACGGGCGCTATTATTTTTGGCTTTATAGATTGGACATATATAAAGCAAACCTCCTGAACCATATCTAAAAAATATTTCCCTACCCTGTGCAAATGCGGTGTCGCCGGATTGGGTCTCCGTCGGCACCGTACCCGGCACATACAAATTACCGCACTGAATCCGGTGTTGTTGGATTCTGTAATTAATTAAAAGCAGTGAAAAATATCAATAAAAACATATAACATATCAAGGAGGAATTATCGAGTGAAGAAGAAGATTTTAGCAGTGCTAACAGCATCTATCCTCGCCATAGCGCTACTCACGGCTTGCGCGGAGGGAGAACAAACTTCGCAGTCTGACACTACGCCTGCCGCAACTGCGCCTGGCACAACACAACCGGCAACAACAGAGCCGGCAGAAACTGAACCCGCGGAAACTGAGCCGGAAAGCAGGTTTATGGAGATTCGTTACGCCACTGGATTTTCGGTAGAGTACTTAGAGGATAATATTACAATAGTCACTGACGCGGAGAATCAGAGATTTCTGCTTGTGCCGAGAGGACAGGCTGTACCGTCCGGCTTCGATGACGATATGATAGTGATTGAAACCCCAATACAACGGGCGGTATTTGGTTCTACCACACATGTTGGGATGATTGCCCCGTTCGATATCTGGGGAAATATAGCAGGTATCGTCACCCCTCACGGACAGGTGCCGTATCTGGACGCGGACATTGACGCGTCGGGCTATGATATTCTGTATCTTGGCGGTTGGAGAGACCCGGATTACGAGCTTCTGATGCTTTCAAATCCTGATCTGGCGTTCGTATATACTGGCTCGTCGCCTCAAACTGAGCTGATAACTATGCTGGAAGAGCTGGGTATCCCATTTGCTGTCAATAACGAGTACATGGAACCGACATATCAGGGTCGCATGGAATGGATGCTGTTTTTCGCACCGTTCTTTGGGATAGACGAACAAGTTGTCAATTATGTAGATAATCAGTTCGAGATGCTTGAGGAAATGTATGCGATAGTCGCGGGTGCAGAGCATCGGCCGAATGTCGCGTGGGGTTCAGTTTGGCAGGGTACCATATGGGTATCGGGCGCGGATTCGTTTGTAGCGAATCAAGTGCGATCGGCCGGCGGCGAATGGATGTTTGATGTGGGCGGACAGATCAGTTTTGAGGAATTTTACGTAGCGTTGGCAGAGGCGGATGTATTTATACTCGCAATGAACGAGCAATCTGTCCCGGATTACGAGTCGCTTTTAGCAATGGTGCCGATTATAGAAGATGCCCCGGTGATTGTTAACAGAAATGTGTGGCAGTTCCACGTTGGCTACTGGTATTTTACAGACCGGCTTGCCGGGCAGGTTTTGGATTTGGCCGCTATCTTTCATCCCGATTTGTTTCCCAATCATGCGGTCTTTAACTATAACCCGCTTGCCGAATAATCGCTAAAAGACTCCAGAGAAAGAAGGTGGCGTCAATAATGCAACCGAGTATTGAAACAGAGAGGATAGCCAGACGCAGGATTTTGTTTATCGTCCTTCTGCTGGGCGTGGCTGTGATCTTTTGCCTGAACATCGCCATGGGCTCGGTAAATGTGCCGCTGCCGGATGTTGTCCGGACTTTATTCGGGCGCGAGATTGAAAGTTCGGTCCATGAATCCATCATAATGAGAATTCGCCTGCCGAGGACGTTAGCGACCTTGGCAGGCGGTGCATGCCTTGCGATTTCCGGCTTAATGCTGCAAATATTCTTTGGCAATCCGATTGTCGAGCCGTATGTGCTGGGCATTTCTTCCGGTTCTATCATGTTTGTCAGCATCGTTATGCTGGGCGGGGTTACGTTTGGATTCAATATACTGTCCCCATTGTTCATGTTTATCGGTTCATTGATAGGGGCGTTTATCGTCATGCTTGCGGTTGTGTTTGCCGCCGGTAAAGTAAAGAGCATTGTAACATTGCTTGTCATAGGCATAATGATAGGTTTTCTTGCCGGGTCTGTCAGAAGTATTTTAACTGCGTTTGCCGACCTTGAAACCGTTGGCAGGCTCACCTTATGGACGATGGGCAGTTTTTCCGGGTTTACATGGCAGCAAGTTAGGATACTCCTTGCCATAACAGGGGTTTTCTCATTGGCGGCCATCCTGATGTCCAAGCCGCTGAACGCGCTGCTGCTTGGCGAGAAATACGCTGTCAGCATGGGTGTTGGGATTCGTTTCTTCCGTATTGCCATCATCGTCATCGCAAGCGTGCTGACGGCGGCGTTGACAGCGTTTGCCGGGCCGATTTCATTTGTGGGATTAGCTGTGCCGCACATGATGCGGATGGGATTTAAGACGGCGGATAACCGAATCTTGCTGCCTGCGAGTATTCTTGGCGGGGCACTTATGATGAGTCTTTGTGACCTTATCGCAAGAACGGTATTAGCGCCGCGTGAGCTTGCGATAGGTGCCATTACGGCATTGGTTGGCGCACCGCTGCTCATCTTCATGCTGGTGAGGAGGAAAAACGTGTTATGAGTCAAGCATTAATGCGAACAGCGGATTTGAAAGTAGGTTATGGAAAACGCTGTGTTGTTGACGAGGTTGATATTGAAGCGCTGCGCGGAGGCATGGTATGCCTTTTAGGGCCGAACGGTTCAGGGAAGTCAACAATTCTCCGAACTTTATCGGGCATGTTGAGTCCTGTTGCGGGTGCGGTTTATATTGAGAATATCAACATACAATTGCTTCCGAAATCAAGCCTTGCAAGGCGGATGGCTGTTGTATTGACCGACAAGTTGCAGCCGGGGCTTTTGACCGCCTTTGAAATCGCCGCGATGGGCAGGCATCCATACACAGGCTTTTTCGGCAAACTGAAAGAACATGACCGTGAGGTTGTTATGGATGCCCTCACAAGCGTCAGGGCGCAGGAACTGACGCACCGGTACTATAATGAATTGAGCGACGGCGAAAAGCAAAAAGTGATGATTGCCCGCGCGCTTGCGCAGGAACCGGAACTGATTGTACTAGATGAGCCGACCAGCCATTTGGATATCAGTCACCGCGCGGAAGTCATAGAAGTCCTGGCCAGATTGTGCAGTGAGAAAGGCATCACGATCATCATGGCGCTGCACGATATTGACCTTGCGCTGAAAGGCTGCAAAACTGTGCTGATGATAAAAAACGGAGAGATTATAGCCCAAGGCCCGCCGGAGCAAATCGTGCGGGAGGGCATCATTCAGGAGCTTTATGATATTTCAAGTGCCAGATATGACGATTTGCTGTGCAGCCTGGAGTTGGGCAGTTACTCGCAAAAAAGCGCCTTGTTCATTATTGGCGGCGCGGGCACCGGGATACCGGTGTTTCGTGCGCTGCGCAGGGCTGGTTTTGGGATGGATTGCGGCGTGTTGCATCAAAGCGATGTTGACGCGCATGTCGCGCGCGCACTTTGCAACCATATTGTGACGGAAGATGATTTTCAGGCGATATCTGATGAAAATTATGCCGCGGCATGTAAGTTAATGCAGGGGCATGATGTCATCATTGACACAGGATTTCCGGCTGGTGCAACTAACGCAAGGAACATGGACTTACTTCTTCTGGCGCTGGAAAAAGGCAAAAAGGTCTATACATTACGAGCGAAGGATAGCGTCTATTCTCCTTACGGCAGGCAACCTATATATTGCAATGCCGTGCCGGAGCTTATAACGACCCTTGGAGATTCGCGCTAGGGGGACTGCATCTGTGAGGTTATATATAAATGTTAAAGTTGACTAATATCTCCCACCACCCAATGGACAGAGCAAAATTCGACAATGATTCCGGCAAACCGTCAGATTTTTTGCGCCGTAATGCCTTAGATGGATTTGAAGTCATGCAGTGCGGTGCGGATGAGATGGCGTGGTATCCGCCGGACAGCGTGATTGGTGTCCATATGCGCTACTGGCCGGTGTGTATAGACTTCTTCCGTGGTGACGTTACTGCGCTGTGCCAGGCGTTCGGCACTGACGATGTTTGGCAGCGGTATTACGGCGCGAGAACGCGTGATGAGTTCGTGTTGAAATATCGGGAAGGTCTTCGTGCGGCGGAAGACGCTGGGGCGCAGTATGCGGTGTTCCACGCCTCGCACACTTCACTCTCGGAGATTTTTACGAACGTGTTCAGCGCTGACTCCGGTGAAGTAATAGACGAATTTATTGCGCTTATAAACGATGTGCTGGACGGCTTTACATGTGATATGACACTGCTGTTTGAAAATCTGTGGTATCCGGGGATTACGCTGCTTGATGAGTCACTCGCGTTGAAGATGATGGAAGAGGTCCACCACCCCAATAAAGGCTTTATGCTGGATATCGGGCATATGATGATTACCAATCCGGCGCTGAGTTCTTACGTTGAGGCGGCGGAATACATAGCGTCGATTTTACGTGACAGACCCGCGATGCTTTCATATATCAAAGGTATCCACCTAAACGGTGCGCTGACGGGCAAGTATTTGCAAGCTGTCATGCAGGGCGAGGGTCTGCGTGATATAGAGGGCAGCTTTTGGGAGCGGTACGCTAATGCCTATAATCACGTCTCGCGTATCGACGCTCATGTGCCTTTTGCCGATGCGTCGATACAAACAGTGCTTGAACTTGTAAACCCTGATTATCTTGTGTTTGAGCTAATATCAGAGGATTTGCCCGAGTTAGAGAGATACATTGCTGAGCAACAGAAATTTTGTGGTTTTATAGAGGGGATTGACTGAGATGGAACAAGCGAGAAAAGGCTATTGCTTCACCGCGATAGTCGGGCAGGACGACATGAAAACCGCACTGATATTAAACGTGATAAACCCAAATCTGGGCGGCGTGTTGATACGCGGTGAAAAAGGCACGGCAAAATCAACAGCGGTACGCGCCTTGGCAGAGCTATTACCAGAGCGGGTGCAGGTCGCAGACTGCCGCTTTGGCTGTGCGCCGAACGACAAGGCACACATGTGCGGCGAGTGCCTTGAAAAGCTTACTAATCACAAGACACTGGAGCAGTCGCTCGCAAAGATGAAAGTCGTTGACCTGCCGGTGAGCGCAACTGAGGACAGAGTTGTCGGCACGCTTGATATGGAACACGCGATCAAAACCGGCGAAAAGAAGTTCGAGACCGGGATACTCGCAGGCGCAAATAGGAATATCCTATATGTGGACGAAGTAAATCTACTTGATGACCACGTGGTAGATGTCTTGCTAGACTCCGCCGCGATGGGTGTCAACACAGTCGAGCGCGAGGGCGTTTCGTATACGCATCCCGCCAGGTTTATTTTAGTCGGGACAATGAACCCCGAAGAGGGTGACTTGCGTCCACAGCTTATTGACCGCTTCGCGCTGTCAGTAACGGTAATCGGCGAAAGAGACGCAGAAAAACGCGTGCTCGTGATGGAAAACAGGCTGAAATATGAAGACGAGCCGGAGAAATTCTTTGAGGATTTTGAACCGATGCAACAGGCACTGCGCGACAGGATTAAAACTGCGGAGGGTCTTTTAGGTCAGGTTACATACTCAAGCAGAATACTCGAAAAAATTGCGAAAATATGCATTGCATTGGACGTGGATGGGCACAGGGCGGACATTGTAATGCTCAAGACCGCTATGACGCTTGCCGCCTATAGTGGGAGGACTGAGGTCACCGAAGAGGATGTTATGGAGGCGGCAAAGCTCACCTTGCCGCATAGGATGCGCAGAAATCCGTTTGAGGACGCCGTGCTGGATCTGTCGCAGATAGAGGGCATTTAAAACGTGGCTACGGACAATTCGCGGCGATTACTGGTGCTGTGGGCAACGGGACGCTGTAATTTGCAATGTCAGTATTGTTATGCCGATAGGGTCAGTGAGGCTGACATGGATTTCAACACCGCAAAGCGCGCAATTGATTTGCTGTCCGATAAACCGTTGAAGATACAGTTTGCCGGCGGTGAGCCGCTCTTAAATGTGCCGCTTATTGAGCAAATTCTTGACTATGCGAGCGAAAAATTCAAGGGTGTGCAGTTTTCCATCCAAACCAACGGCACATTGCTGGACGATGACGTTATCAGATTGCTCAAACGACACGAAGTTGCTATCGGCGTCAGTCTGGATGGAAAACTTGAAACGAATGAGCGATCCAGAGGTGGCACGCAGGGTGCGGTAAACGGGATACGGCTGTTACGGGAGCACGGCGTGACAATCAACATTAATACAGTGGTCAGTGCGGCGAATGTCAGTAAGCTGCGTGATATGGTAGATTTAGCGTTATACTTTGGAAATGTTCACGGCATTGGACTTGACTTGTTGAGGAACTCAGGCCGTGCGGCGGCACTTGGTTCTGAGGTAAGCGCCGCCAACGGCGAGATTTTGCGTGATGAATTAAGGGCGCTTTACGAATATCTGAAGAAAACAAATGCCGCCTCTCCGCGTAAAATTGTGATTCGCGAGTTTGAAAAGGCGCGGGCCTTGTTAAGAAACAAAACACCAGGCGAGGATTACTGTTACGCGGCGCAGGGCAACTCGTATGTCGTATTGCCGTCCGGGGATTGTTATCCATGCGGCGGATTGGCGCATGACTCAAAATACTTTATGGGTAATGTATACTCTAAAATCAAGCCTCTTGCAATCCGTTGCGGAAGACCGGCAGAATGCGCGGATTGCCGGTATGCCGTGATTTGCCCCGGTGGATGTCCGGCCCGTGGACTGCTCAGCGGCGGTTTTGACAGGCTGGATTGTGTAATGAAAAAGACCACGTTTGAACTGCTTGAGGAGGATATATAGATAGTGACGAGAACGGTGTTCCCCTTCGCAGCGGTGCTGGGGCAGGAGAAAATCAAGAACGCGCTGATATGGAATCTAATTAATCCGCGTATAGGCGGCGTTTTGATTAGCGGCGAAAAAGGCACGGCGAAATCGACGCTGATACGTGGCGCGGCAGAGCTTGGCGACATGAAAATAATCGAATTGCCGCTTAACGTCACAGAAGACAGACTTGTTGGCTCAATCGACTTAAAACAGGCGCTGCAAAACGGGCGGCGCGAGCTGGAGCCGGGCATCCTCAAAGATGCTGACGGGAACATACTCTACGTTGACGAAGTCAATCTGCTCAGCGACCACATCGTAAACGCACTGTTGGAGGTCGCGTCCAGCGGCGTCAATACCATCGAGCGCGAGGGGATATCGCATTCGCACCCCAGCCGGTTTGTTTTGATAGGCAGCATGAATCAAGAGGAAGGCAAGCTGCGTCCGCAATTTCTTGACCGCTTTGGCCTGTACGTTGAGGTTGAAGGAGAGAAAGACTTAATCACGCGCGTTGAGATTATGAAGCGCCGCGTCGCATTCGAGGGTGACCCTTTGGGCTTTATTGAAAATTGTGCAGACGAAACGCGGGATTTGACCGCCAGAATCAGTGCAGCCAGAATAAGGCTGCCGGAAGTCGAGGTCACGTCCAACGCGCATCGGTTCGCCGCGACGCTTGCGCAGGGCGTCCATAGCGCGGGTCATCGCGGAGAGCTTGCGCTTATAGAAACGGCAAAGGCTATCGCCGCGTTTGACGGCAGGCATATGCTAAATATAGATGACATCAAACAAGCGGCGGAGTATGCCCTGCCTCATAGAGCGCAAGAGCCGCCTCCAGACGATTTCTATGAAGAGCCGCCGGAAGAATCTCCGGAGGAAGAGCAGACCGAACAAGAGTCTCCTGAGCAAGATGAAGATCCTCCGCCTCCACCGGAGGCGCAAGAAGCGCAACAGCCGCCAGATATAACTCCGCCCGAAAGGGATGATGCAGACAATGCGGACACTTCTAACAATGAAGATGAGGACGATATCCAAGAAGCGGGGGACGCGTTCGTCATTCCGCGTTGGATTGACCCGCATGTCACACGGCAGATAAACAAGGGTTCCGGCAGACGAAATCTTGTCCGCAGCGGGACTAATCAAGGCCGGTATGTCAATCACCGGATGGCGGGCAGTGAGCGTGTGAGCGACTTGGCGTTTGACGCAACAGTCCGCGCCGCCGCGCCGTTTCAGAGCATACGCGATAAGGCCGGACGCGCCATCGCTATTGAGGGTGATGATCTGCGTGTCAAAATACGTGAGAAGCGGACGGGCGGGAGTATCCTGTTTGTCGTGGACGCCAGCGCGTCTATGGGTGCGAATAAGCGCATGAAAGAGGTTAAGGCCGCGATTTTGTCAATGTTGAACGTATCGTACCAAAAGCGCGACAAGGTCGGGCTGATAGCGTTTCGCAAGGACAGCGCGGAGCTGCTTTTAGGCATCACTCGCTCTGTCGATCTGGCGCAGAAGAAACTCGCGCAGTTGCCGACAGGCGGCAAAACGCCGCTGTCAAAGGGGCTGGACTTGGCGTATGAAGTCATTATGGGCCTGAGGATGAAAGAGCCCGACGCGGTCCCGACATTAGTTCTAATCTCAGACGGGAGAGCAAGCGGGAAAAAGGCGCCAGGCAGCAATCCGTTTGGCGAGGCGCTGAAATCAGCCGAACGCATCGGCAACCAAGGTATCCATACGATCATTTTAGACACAGAAAATGACTTCATAAAATTCCATCTTTGCCAAAAGCTGAATGAAAAACTGCGCGGAACGCTGCTCACGATGGAGGATATGAAAGCAGATGGCATCGTGGAAGCAATCGCGGCGACACGGCGCGCGACATAAATAAAAAGGGGGAAGATACTATGCTGTTGACGACATTGTGTACAGGCGAAGAAGTACACCGTTACAAAAAATCCATCGTCGTATTTTTAAATGGCAAGAGAAAAACACTGGCAACATCTCCGCATAACGGGGGTTACCGCGAAAATCTGACTGCCGTGTTCAATAATGACGCGACACGCGGCGCGGGGGTAGCGACAGCGCTTGACGCGCCGACTTACGCCGAACATATGGCGTTGTTAAGCGAAAAGCTGGGCCTTGACCCCGATACAAGCGCCGGTATCTCGACTGCCGCGCAGATGGAGAACGTCTCAATTAAAACTGAGAGTTACAAGGACATCACTGTGACGGCGATAGTCACCGGTGGCGTTGAAGTCAACGGCGGCAGGGCCGGGGACCCGGCGTCGTGGGATGAGCTTGAAAATAAAGCCATCGAGCATGTGAAGCACGGGACAATCAATATCATACTCCACATCAATGTCGATTTGTCCGAGGGCGCGCTGGCAAGGGCTATGGTCATGTGCACTGAGGCGAAATCCGTCGCGCTGCAAGAGCTGCAAGCGCCGAGCCGTTACTCTATGGGGCTCGCCACCGGCTCCGGCACTGACGGGACAATAATCATCGCCAATGCGGACTCAAAAATCCATCTCACCAACGCGGGGAATCATGTCAAGCTTGGGGAGCTTATCGGCAGAACCGTCAAAGACGCTGTGACAGAGGCGCTGCTTTTGCAGACGGGCTTATCACCTGAGTCTCAGCACAATGTCCTCAAGCGTGTCGAACGCTTTGGCATCACAGACGACCTGCTTTGGGAAAAGTATGCAGGCAACCCCAATGACGGACTCAACCGGGCGAGGTTTTCTGGCAGGCTTGATGCGCTTGTGCGTCGGGATGCGCTTGTTGCATACACATCGCTGTACGCACACTTGCTCGACCAAGTGGTGTGGGGGTTGTTGTCGCCCGACGAAGCGAAGCCGGCCGCCGGCGTTTTGCTGCGTGCGATGGATATGCCGCCGCTCAAAAATAAAAAGAGCCCGGTGGATGTAATGGGTTGTCTTCATTTGCTGTTGGGCGCGTTGATTAACGGACTTTTATCCCTGTTGGGCGCAGCAAAGGCGGGAAACGAAGAGAATAAGGAGGTCGAAGAAACCGATGATAGTTTATAAAGGCGTAAGCAAAACCTATAGTAATATAACCGCCGTACACGATTTGAACATGGAGATCCAAAAGGGTGAGTTTTTTGGTCTGTTGGGCCCTAACGGCGCGGGGAAAACCACCATCATCCGTATGACCATGGCGCTGACTCCGCCGACTTCCGGCTCTATCGAAATCGGCGGACAGAAGATTCGCAGGGACTCAACAGATATAAAGCAGAAATTCGGAATCGTCCCGCAATACAGCAATTTGGAAAACGATTTAACCGCGTATGAAAACCTCGAATTCCACGGACGGCTATACGGTCTGCCGAAGCAGCTGCGGCGCAGGCGTATTGATGAACTGCTGGAGTTTGCTGACCTGACAAGCAGAAAAAAAGACATCGCAAGGACATTTTCAGGTGGTATGCAACGCAAGCTGATGATAGCCAAGACACTGATGCACGACCCGGAGATTATGCTGCTTGACGAACCTACAGTCGGGCTTGACGCGACAACGCGGCGTAAAATCTGGGATTTCCTCCGCCAATTGCGTGAAAACGGCCTGACCATATTTATGACAACGCATTATCTGGAAGAGGCGCAAGCACTCTGTGAACGCGTTGGCCTTATTGACGAGGGAAATCTCATCATGCTGGATACGCCGGAAAAGATTATTCAAAGCGCGGGACAATTCGTGCTTGACTGCTATCAAAACGGAAAGACAACGCAGAAGTTCTTTGAAGACAGAGAATCGGCAATTGCCGCGGCCGAGCAAACAGAGGGAAGCTTTAAAGTGCGGGAGGCAAATCTTGAAGACGCCTTTATCAAGTTGACAAATAAAGACCTGGGGGTGCGGAATGAGATTTAGTTCGATTATTTGGAAAGAATGGCTGGTTCTAAAGAATAAATTCATCAGCACAACGCTGGGCGCGATTGTCGGCCCGTTGCTGTTTCTTGTCGCGTTCGGCTGGGGACTTGGCAATGCCGTCGAAATAGACGGCGGCAGTTATATCGACTTTGTCATACCAGGAATAATCGCCATGCTTACCATGACGACCAGTTTTAACGTCGTTGCGAATGATATAAACATATCACGTGTATATTCAAAGACCTTTGAAGCGGTGATGATCGCTCCGATTAAAACGGCTGTCTTTGTGCTGGCAAGAGTGACCGCAAGCGCGCTGCGCGGGCTGTATGGCGCCGCGTTGATTTTGGTAATAGCTCTTTTGTTCGGGGCCAATCTGCATATTGATTGGTATTTTGTCTTAGTTTTGATATTGAACTGCTTTGTTTTCTCAACAGCCGGCATCATTGCCGGTATAATCGTTGATTCACATGCCGACATGGCGAAAATAACAAGCTTTGTGATAACTCCAATGTCATTTTTATCCGGCACGTTTTTCCCACTTGACAGATTTCCGGATTTTCTGCGCGTTATCTTTGAACTATTGCCGCTGACGCAAGCAATAATCGGGCTGCGCGAAGGGGTATCCGCCGCCGGGAGTTGGATTGTTCCGGTAGCTCTCTTCGGATATCTCATCGTAATGCTGCCGATTTCCGTAATTCTTTGCAGACGCGCCGAGTAAGGGGGGGCTTACTATGTTCAAAATGGTATTTATTCACCAGCGCAATGGCAGTGAACTGTTTCTCAAGCAGGCGTTTGAGCAGATAAAAAATACATATGGTGACGAGGTGCATTTGGATTTTTTTATCGATGGCGAGGTTGATTATGTCGAGACGGAGTATGAGGCCTGCCTATCCGCGCTTGAATCTGCCGATTTTGTCTATGTGAGCGTGCACGGTGCCTTGCCGTATTTTAAGAAGTTCAGCGTTTTGCAGAAAATCTTTATGGGCAAAATCCCGTCTCTTGTCTATTCGGGAATAGACGAAGAGAATGCCGAAATGCAAAAGCAGAGTTCCCTGTCTGATGTGTTGTGCGGGCAGCTTATGAGGTATCTGTTTGCAGGGGGTAAAGAGAATCTCAGTAGCTTTATCCGCCTGATAATGAAAGAAATCGGCGGGATAGACTGCAAACCGGATGAGGTAATCATCCCGAAATGGGATGGGCTATACGGACTGCCGGAAGGCATAAGCGAGAACGAATATCTGGAATCCGTATCTTCCCAGACATCAAAGCCTGTCATCGGTATACTGATACATTATCATAATGTTCAGAACGAAAACACACAACATATAGACGCTTTGATGGATTCTATCAAAGCGCACGGAGCGGTGCCGCTGGCACTGTATACGAATATCGTACCGATAGGGACGAGCCATACGGGATTGCGCGGCGCGCTTGAAAAATACATGTTGCGGGACGGAAAATCTATCGTTGACGCGCTGATTGTCACGACAGGGTTTGCGCTCAGTCTGTTGTCCTCGCCGGGCGATGGGAAGTCACGGGTCGAGACAAGCATATTTGAGCTGCTGGATGTACCGGTGTTTCAAGCGATGAACACATTTTACAGCTATGAAAAATGGCGGGAGTCACTGGCCGGAGTGGACCCGATGCTGCTGAACTCAACTGTTTATCAGACGGAGTTCGACGGACAGATCATTACTGTGACAATTGCTTACTCAGAACTTATACAGACCCCGTACGGCACGAAAAATATAATGCGCCCGATACATGAACGTGTTGATAAGGTTGTGCGGTTGAGTATACATTGGGCAAAGCTTAAAAGAAAAAAAATGTGCGATAAAAAGGTCGCGATAATTCTGCACAATATGCCGCCAAGGGCGGACATGATAGGCTGTGCGTACGGCCTTGACACACCTGAATCGGTCTATAACATGTACCGGCTTCTGCGTGAGCGCGGCTTGCCTCTTGAATATGAATTTGAAGACGGGCAGGAGATCATCAAGCAGATCACAGACGGCCTGACAAACGACGGGCGTTTCCTGTCTGAAAGCGAGATGCTGGAGCGCAGTGCCGCCATCGCGGAAAGCGCCGACTATACACAATGGTTTGAATCCTTGCCGGAAAAGAATCTGGCTGAGTTAAAACGCGATTGGGGAGAGATGCCTGGCAGCTTCATGGTGGTTGATGACAAGATACTCATCCCCGGTATCCTCAACGGCAATCTGTTCATCGGACTCCAGCCTCCCCGCGCCTATGAGGAAAAGGCCGAGGAAATGTACCATTCGACCGATCTCGTCTGCCCATATCAATATCTGGCGTTTTACCGCTGGCTTGAGCGTAAATTTGGCGCGGATATTGTCGTTCACGTCGGTACGCATGGCACGATTGAATGGCTGCCGGGCAAAGAGATCGGCCTGTCGGATGAGTGCTATCCCGATTTGGCTATTGGCGACCTGCCGCATTTGTATCCGTATATCATCGACGTACCGGGTGAAGGCGTTCAGGCCAAACGGCGCACATCCGCCGTCATTCTCGATCATCTGATACCGTCAATGACTGAGGGCGGCATGTATGGTGCACTCGAAGATATTGACGACCTGATAGCGCAATACTACCGTGCGAAGTCTGAGAATCTGCCTAAGCTTGAGATATTGCCAGAGCAAATATGGGCGGAGGTTGAAGGCTCAGATCTGCATACAGACCTGGGTGTGTCGCGCGAGAGCTTTTTCAGCGACATTGACTCAGCCGCTGAAAAACTGCATCTGTGGCTCAGTGATATCAAAAGCTCAAAGATAAAAGACGGGTTGCATATATTCGGTGATGTTCCAACTGGTGAGCGTTACCGCAATATGCTGCGCTTGCTTGTTGCGGTTCCCAACGGCGATGTGCCGTCACTAAGGGAGGGACTTTGCGCCCTGTATGGCGAGGACTATGAGGAACTGCTTGCAAATCCGGGTGAAAAGCGGCCGGACGGTCGCACCAATGCAATGGCTCTTGAGGAAATTGACGAGCGCGGGCGTATATTGTTTGAATCATTCAGTGAACTTGGATATACACCGGACGCTGTTGCCGCAGCTGTCGATGCGTTGGACGGAGACGGAGACAACTCCGCGCTTAAAAAATGCTTGGGCTTCGTCGCGAACGAAATCAAACCAAGACTCGACCTCACAACGGATGAAATGAAATACTTTGAACGCGGCATTGACGGCAGATTCGTCGCCCCCGGGCCGTCCGGCGCGCCAAGCCGCGGAAATGCGACAATACTTCCCACCGGCAGGAATTTCTATATGATTGACCCGACCACCGTGCCAAGCCGCAGCGCGTGGGAGACTGGCAAACTTCTTGGCGACCAGCTGCTACAGCGTTATCTTGACGACGAAGGTCAGTACCCAGAAAACGTGGCTATCGTCGTCTATTCAGGCGAGACGATCAAGACATCAGGCGATGATATTGCTGAAATCATGTACCTGTACGGTGTACGCCCGGTGTGGATCAAAAACACCGACCGCGTGATAGATATTGAGGTCATTCCGCTTGAAGAATTAGGCCGTCCAAGAATAGATGTCACACTGCGTATAAGCGGATTGTTCCGTGACACGTTCCCGAATCTTATTGAACGTATCGAAGACGCGGTGAATCTGATTGCCTCGCTGGATGAGGATATTGAGATGAACTTTGTGAAAAAGCACGTGATGGCCGATTTTGACGAGTTCATCAGCCAGGGAATGCAGAGGGAGCAGGCGTTTGAACATGCAAGGCTGCGCGTGTTCGGTTGCCCTCCCGGGACATACGGCGCGGGCGTCGATATCATGGTCAACAGCAAGAAGTGGGAGACAGCGGAGGATCTGGGTCGCGCGTATATCAATTGGGGTGCGCACGCTTACGGCAAAAATATTCACGGCACAAAGCTTGAGGATGTGTTTTCCCGCCGCCTGGAATCCACTGATGTCACCGTCAAAAATATATCGTCGTACGAGGCCGACATGCTCGACAGTGACGATTTCTATAACTATCATGGCGGCCTGAACGCGGCGGTTAAGTCCCAGAAAGGCAGCTATTCCGCGTCTTACACAACGAACGCCGGAGACCCGAAGCATGTCGTTACAAGAAGCACCCAAGAGGAGACGTCGCGTATCATGCGTGCCAGAATTAACAACCCGAAGTGGATAAAGGGTTTGAGAGAACACGGTTTCAGGGGTGCACAGGAGTTTTCCGCGATGGTCGATATCGTATTCGGCTGGGACGCGACAAGCAACGTTATAGAGGATTGGATGTATGATTCTATCACAAAGACATATCTGCTCGATAAAGCACTGCAAACGTGGATTCGGGATGTAAACCCGTGGGCGTTGCAGGCAATCAGCGAAAGATTGCTTGAGGCCGCGCAGCGCGGCATGTGGGACGCGGACGAAAATATGCTGGAGCAGATAAGGGAGATCTATCTGTCTGTAGAGAATGATCTGGAGGGCATGTGATGAATGTAAACGCGCATGTGATATGCTTCTGCTGCGACGCGGAAAGCCGTGTCTGGCGTCCGCTTTTCGATAAGGCCGGGATAACGCTGACATCAGTAACTATGGCGGAAATGGGCGACAAGCAACGGCTTGAAGATGTCCGCAAGACGATTGTCGATTTGGTGACAGGGAGTTCGCGTTCGGTCGTGTTGTTTAACCATTTCACCATGGATATGCAGGTTGAGGAGTATTTCCGCACGTTGCCGAAAGAAACGATAAGCGTCCCAATCGGCGGAGAAGCTATATTGCTCGGCTGCGGCACAGCAGAGTCGGCGCATGTTGAGGCGATAAATAAGTATCTGCATTATTCAGGCGACGAGAATGTTCGCAGTGCCGGTGAATACATCCGCAAGCATTTGCTTGGGGACGAGCGTATTCTTCACGTCGATCCTCCTGTCGAAAAAGCCTTCGACGGTATTTACTGCTTCAACAGCGGCACGGTTTATACTTCATTGGTACAATATCTTGCAAAAAGCAAAGATTTCGCCACTTATGTCGGGATATTCTTTCACAGAAACAATCTTGTGCGGGATGATTTGGCCTCTACTAAAAAACTGGCCGAGCAGCTTGAGGCGAAAGATGTTGGTGTCATCCCCGTATTTACCGGCTCAAATACAGACGAGCCGCGCTTTAGCGAAATTGTGGACACTTATTTCACATTACACGGCAGACTGAAAATTGAGGCGTTGGTCAACTTGCAATTGTGGGCGATAAAAGCCGAGGAAGGCCGAAGCGTCGCGGAGCAATATGTTTTTGAATTTGAACGTATGGGCATCCCGATCATCTGTCCGATTCAAAGCCATTTCATCACGGCACAGCAATGGCGCGAGTTGCCAGTACCCATCAGTGCCGATATGTCTGGTGCGTATATCGCCCCGGAAATGGCGGGAATGATAGAGCCTATCATCATCTCAGTCCGCGGCGAAAACGGCAAAGCGGAAGCATTGCCAGAGCGGATTGAATATCTCGCGAACAGAATCGCCCGGCTTGTCAGACTGCGGACAAAGCACAACGGCGAAAAGAAAATTGTCATCATGCTGCACAATTCTGTGTGCGCCGGAGTGGAAGCGACGATTGGGAAAGCATTCGGCCTTGACGCGTTTGAAAGTGTCGTAGGGATACTGACGCGACTTGAGGCGGAGGGGTATCAAACAGGTGAGTATCCTGAGACCGGCGAGGCACTGCGTGAATTGTTCATGGAAAAGAAAGCATTTTCCGATTTCCGATGGACGGCGGTGGAAGATATCGTCAACAGCGGTGGCTGTCTATACAAAATGCCGGTTGCCGGTGAGTATGACCGTTATTATGCCGAGTTGCCTGATGAACTGCAGCAATATATGGAGAAAACCTGGGGCGAACCGCCGGGCGAAGGCATGGCACTGGATGAAAGTCTCATCATCACCGGCTTGAACTTCGGGAATATAACGGTGATGGTTCAGCCAAAGCGCGGGTGCTATGGTGCAAAATGCACCGGTGAGGTCTGTAAAATCCTCCACGACCCGGCGTGTCCGCCGCCGCACCAGTACCTTGCTACATATCGCTATATTGAGCACATACTCAATGCGGACGTGTGTATCGACATTGGGACGCATGGCAGCGTTGAGAACCTGCCCGGCAAATCCAATGGGCTGTCCGGGCTTTGCTGGCCTAATATCGTTATGGGGTCAATACCAAGCTTTTATATCTATAACGCGGGCGTCACAAACGAAAGTCCGCTGGTCAAACGCCGGATGAACGCCGTGATTATAGACCATCTGCCGCCGCCGAGCATGGGTGCCGATGAGAACACACGGCAGCTTGTCCGCAAAATCGAGGAATACTTTACCGCCAAATCCATGGGCAACGGGCAGGATAAAGAAGCTGAAATTGACATATGCGCACTACTGAGTATCATTCCGGCGGCGGAACGGATCATGTCGCGTGCGGATGGATTTGAACAGGGGCTGTATGAAGTATCCGGCGCTGTCAAAGTCGCTGAAGAGGCCATGAAAATCAGTACGCCGCATGTATTCGGCAAAATCCCAAACGAAGAAGAGGTTGAGCGGTTTATAATGGAAGTCTACAGGGGAGATGGTCTTGAGTATGACACGGATTCCCCGGATGCGCAGAACATCAGGGAAGGGCTCATGCGTACGGATAATGAGATGAAGATGCTGATTCGCGGACTCTCTGGCGGATATATCCCCGCCGGTGAGGGAGGGATGCCGGATGAAAATGGCAAAAATATCCTGCCCACCGGGCGGAATATGTTTGGACTGAATACGGATAAAGTGCCGACAAAAACCGCATATGCGCGCGGCAAGCTGCTGGCAATCCAGCTTCTTGAAAGCTATCAAAAAGATGAGGGCAGACTTCCCGAAAGCGTCGCGATGAACATGATATCGCTCAATATCACCCGAACCAACGGGGAACAGCTGTCACAGTTTCTCTATCTGCTGGGGGTAGTGCCGGTTTGGGATGGGCTGGAGCGTGTAACAGGTTTACGGGTA
>Ga0123355_10000916_pt1 | contig 40844 bp, 39 predicted proteins | sample TergutEmb28metaG_3_FD_89872 | JGI IMG/M metagenome (GOLD analysis project Ga0123355, IMG submission 89872) | Embiratermes neotenicus P1 segment gut microbial communities from Petit-Saut dam, French Guiana - Emb289 P1 | ecosystem: Host-associated > Arthropoda: Insects > Digestive system > Gut ...
ACAACACCATCTTCTCCACCCGCTGGGAGGCCACCTTCTTCAACTGGCTGCTCTTCTTCCTCGGCTTCGGCTTCGTTTGGATGTGGTTTTAAATCCTAAACTGCATATAAAGAAGAGACTCGAAAGAATCGAGTCTCTTTTGGTTTTAAGTTATTCAGGTTATTCCCACTCAATCGTCCCTGGTGGCTTGGGGGTAATATCTAGTACCACACGGCTGATGGCCGGGATTTCAACGGCAATGCGCTGTGCAATGCGCCCAAAAAGTTCGAGGGGCAGGGGAGCACAAGCGGCCGTCATAAAGTCGCCCGTGACCACCGCGCGCAGTGCGATAACCGGCCCGTAAACGCGTTGCTCGCCTTTGAGTCCCACAGAGTTCACGCCGGTGTGCACGGCAAAATATTGGCTTGGGCGGCTTTCTGCAGGCAGGGTATCCAGTCCTGCGCGCAAAATCGCATCGGCGGCACGCAGCAGCTCAAGTTTCTCTTGCGTGATTTCCCCAATCACGCGCACGCCAAGTCCCGGCCCGGGGAACGGCTGGCGATTCACCAGCGCGGCGGGCAAGCCAAGCAAGCGGCCAAGCTCGCGCACTTCTTCTTTATACAACCACTTCAGCGGCTCCACCAGCGCAAACTGCATGTCTTCAGGCAGACCGCCCACATTGTGATGGCTTTTGATTACTTCGCTGCCATCGCTGCCGCTTTCGGCAATGTCGGGATAAATGGTACCTTGCGCCAAAAAAGGGATGGTGCCCAGTTTGGCTGATTCTTCATCGAACACATGAATGAATTCTTCGCCGATGAGCTTGCGCTTTTGCTCGGGATCAACAACACCTGCAAGCTTGGCGAGAAAGCGCGCTTGTGCATTCACGCGGATGAGTGTTAACGCTTGCCCGGCAAAGGCGGCTTCGATTTCATCGCCTTCGTGCTGGCGCATCAGGCCATGGTCAACAAACACGCAAGTCAACTGCCCCGGCAGCGCACGGGTGAGCAGGGCAGCACACACTGAACTGTCTACGCCGCCGGAAAGACCAAGCAGCACCTTTTTGTCGCCCACCTGCTGGCGAATTTCGCTCATTTGCCAAGCTAGATAGTCTTGCATAGTGGTGCCGTGCAGCGCATCACGCAGGGCGTCGCGTCCGGTTAGGTTGATGGTCATGCTGTCCCTCCTGCAAATGTAATATCTTTCTATTATAGCAGGTAAGCGTGCGCAAGTCAAGTATTGCGGGGCAAAAATTCTTTAGGCGCGTTTGCCGCCGACGAATTTTTTGCCGAATTTTCGGGCGAATAGCTCGCGCAGGGCGATAACTTGGTCATCGGCTATGCATGATTTTGGGTAGATGACGTGATTTTGTCGGCTGTTGTCACGCGCAAGGAGGAAGGCATGGCGTGTTTCAATCGCTCGCGGAAAGTTACTATAACATACCTGCGTGGTTGAGCTGCGGTGCTGTGATTGCACATGCTCAATGATGTGTTCTTCATGAAATTCGGCGGTAACGGTAGCCCAGTGAAACTCCGAACTTTCAGCATAACGTTTTTTTATTCTTAGCAGGAAAAACAGCGTGTGGATGAAGACAAACAACAAACAAACCAAAGTTGGTATAACGAAGGCGGGAACCGAAATTCGGCGGTTGGGTCCGAAAAAAAGAGGTGCTATCGTGCTGCCCAAAAGAACTCCTGGATATATCATCAATCTTGGTAACAAATGAAACTTGAGGGTATAATACTTGTAGTCTTTGAGCGCCACTTTGGGCGTAATGATTGCAATGGGCTGTTCGTTCATGGCTTAACCTCGCTTTCCACCATTATTATATCATACATATTGGACACGACGCAAGTTTTTCTTGCACTTTTTTCACCATTGTGCTATAATAGAATGCATTACATAATAGGAGGGCAAAATCATGCCACTGGTCACCACAAAGAAAATGTTCGAGCAAGCCTACAAAGGCGGCTACGCGGTTGGCGCGTTCAATGTCAACAACATGGAAATCATCCAAGGTATCGTGCAAGCCGGGCAAAAACTCAACGCACCGCTCGTGCTGCAAGTGAGCAAAGGCGCACGTGCGTATGCAAACCATACTTACCTCGTTAAACTCGTTGAGGCTGCGGTGGAAACCACCGGCTTGCCCATCGCGCTGCACCTGGACCACGGCCCGGATTTCGAAACCTGCAAAAGCTGCATCGATGGCGGCTTCACCAGCGTGATGATCGACGGCTCGCACCACAGCTTTGAGGAAAACATCAAAGTGACCAAGCAAGTTGTAGAGTATGCCCATGCTCACGGCGTGACTGTTGAAGGCGAACTGGGTCAGCTGGCTGGCGTGGAAGACGATGTGAACGTGAGCGAAGAAGATGCAAGCTACACTCGCCCCGAAGAAGTGGAAGAATTTGTGGCACGCACAGGTGTAGACAGCCTAGCCATCGCCATTGGCACCAGCCACGGCGCGTTCAAGTTTAAGCCTGGCACCGACCCACAACTGCGCTTTGATATTCTGGATGATATTGCGAAACTGCTGCCCGGTTTCCCCATTGTGTTGCACGGCGCAAGCAGTGTGCCGCAGGAGTTTGTGCGGCAAATCAATCAACTTGGCGGTGCACTGGAAGATGCCATCGGTATTCCTGAAGATATGCTGCGCCAAGCCGCGCGTGGTGCTGTGTGTAAGATTAACATCGACAGTGACCTGCGCCTTGCCATGACGGCTGCCCTGCGTGTGCATCTGAGCGAAAATCCCGCGCACTTTGACCCGCGTCAATATCTCACACCTGCACGTGCTGCAATTGAAGCGATGGTTGCGCATAAAATTAAAACGGTGCTGGGTTGCGCGAACAAAGCATAGGAGCCCCCATGAAATACTTCGAGAAAATTTCCGGCGAGCGTGTTTTCCTCTCGCCTATCAATCCCGATGACTACGAGCTGGCCACCAAGTGGCTCAACGACCCCGAGGTGGCAACGTGGCTGGGCAGCCACCGCACGATGCTCTCGCTGCCCGCCGAGCGCGCGTGGATGGAAGAAAACGCCAAAAAGACCGATAACTATCAATTTGCCATTGTGCTGCGTGATGGTCAACGCTACATTGGCGGGTGTAATTTGGGTCTGCTTGACCTCACACACCGCAGAGCTACGCTGGGCATTTTCATCGGTGAGGCAGACGATCGCAGTTGCGGTTATGGCGCGGAGGCGTTGCAGCTGCTGGTTGACTACGGCTTTCGCTGGCTTGGCTTGCAGAACATCGACTTGGGCGTGTGGGCGAACAACACCCGCGCAATTCGTTGCTATGAGAAAGTCGGTTTTCGCGAATACGGTCGCCGCACCGGGGTGATTTTATTCAACGGCGAATGGCAGGACGAAGTGCGCATGGAAATCTTGGCGAAAAACTGGCCACCTGCGGTGGAGCTTCGTCGCTTCGCTGCGCACGACGCTGATTTTCAACAAAATTAGGGGAGACATTCTCGCTCTTCCTTGAATTTAGGAGGTTAACATGCAAGAACCCCTTCTTACCCTGCATGCTGCGCAGGACTACGCAACATATGTGGCTTTCTACAAGGCTTCGTTTAGCCGCTGGGTTGGGGTGATTGCGTTTGCGATGCTTTCAGTGTTGTGCTTGCTCGGGGCAGTTTTAACAGGGGATGTTGCACCGTTGATTTTAAGCTTGGGTTTTGCGTTACTGGCTGTGTTTTGGATGTATTATGCGATTGCTCAACCAAATTTGCGCAAACTGAAAAAGCAACTGGAAGAAAAGCCATCCAGCAGCGAAATCTTTAAGTTTTTTGAAGAGCATGTGCAGCTGGATACCCAAAGCGAGTTGGTGAAAAACGCCGCTGCATTGCAGTACGGCTATTATGTTAGCGCGTGGGAATTGCCCACGTTCTTCACGCTCAACCCACCTGCTGGCGGGATAATCCTGTTTGCCAAACGCGACATGACCGAAGAACAGCAACAAACCCTGCGCGAACTATTTTCACGCAAGTATGCAGACAAATTCACCATACGCAAACACGTGCCCAGCAAAATCAAATAATATCAGCCATAAAAAGCTCCTCCGGGGGCTTTTTTTCTTGTTCAAGGGGCAATTTCACCTCGTTGGGCATATAGTGAACTATAATACTTAAAATACAGGGAGGAATGCGCGATGGACCAACAACCGCATTACCCTTGGGGGAATGCCGCCCACACGCGGCCGCAAGCTGCGCACTCGCCGGGTTATGCAGAAAGCGCCGTTGCGCCGCAATCGCCCGCTAAGCTCACCGCGCAGGTGTATCAACACAGCCATGCATCGCTAAAATGGCGCGCAGCCAAAGGTTCAGATGGTTATATCATCCTGCGCGGCAGCCAGCCAGCTGCCATGCAGCCCATTGCCGCTGTGGCAGAATGCACTTTTGTAGACACCACCACCCAACCCGGGCGTACATATTTCTACTGCGTTTCGGCCTATAATCGAAACGGCAAAAGCCGCCCCTGTGACTACGCAACCGTGACATTGCCATCGGCGCATCAATCTGCGCCGTCCGGTTACACATCCTCGCCATCGCGTTCATCTATGCAGCCATTTCAGTGTGCATCGCAAGCCGCGCCCATGCTGCCGCAACCGCCGGAACCTCCTGCGCCGCCGCCGCTGCAAGCCCCAAAGCAGTTGTGCGCGTTTGCGCATGGCTCGCGTTATATTGCGCTGCATTGGCAGTCGTTGCGCAACGGCGCACAATACCGGATTTTCCGCAGCGAAAGCCCCTGGAGCGACTACGCCATGGTGAGTGAAACCAATGAAACATACTACCTGGATGCCGTGCCCGAGCCCATGACGAATTATTATTACTTTGTGCAGGCCGTGCACAATGGCCACAGCAGCCAGGCCAGCGCAATGGCAGAAGCGAAGTCTTTTCCGCCATTGCCCACGCCCGAAACTCCGCAAAACCTGCGTTGCATTGCACAAGATAACGACACCATTGAGTTGCGTTGGAATCCTGCTTGTGCCGCCGCGGCCTATGTCGTTTATGCTCGCTATGACCAAGCCGAAGAGTTCAGCGTTCTCGGCCACACACTCGAATGCACTTATATGCACAAAGATGCACCACAGGATAGCTACGTGGAATACCGCGTGCAAGCCTACCACGATACTGCCGCCAGCGAACCCTCAACCGTGTGCAGCTGCCGCAGCAGTAACACACCGCGCAGCAAATGCAGTGCGTCAAAACGCTATCCCAACCTGTCCTGGCAGGGGTTTAAGTAGGGGCGACTGTGATGCAACTTTTTTGAAAAAAAGTTGCGCAAAAAACTTTCGCCGCTTCGCGGTGGACTATTTATAGAAATAATAAACCCCCATTCTCTGCGTAACAGTGAGTGGGGTTTCATTTAATCCAGATAATCTAGGTTTTTTTGATTACTTTAAAACTTTAGCTGTTTCGCGGTGGACTATTATAGAAATAACAAACCCCCATTCTCTGCGTGGCAGTGAGTGGGGTTTCATTTAATCCAGATAATCTAGGTTTTTTTGATTACTTTTTTTGCAAAAAAAGTAATGCCCGCGCGGCGAGCGCACTTCGCGCCCGTAGATGGTTACGCCAAACCCAGCGTGGCAAAAAAATTGTCGTCAAGAATTTCATCAACCTCAGTGGCTTTGGCTACAACTGGATTTTTCAACTTGCGGTCAAGCAGGAGCAATACGGCCAGTAATGCAATCAGCGCAGCAGCGGCAACCACTTGGTTCAGCGTGGGCAACAACCATTGCACCACATAGCCCAACCACGGAATACCAAACAAGATTTGCCCGCGCACATTGGCGTGATAAACAAATGAATTTGGCAGTTGTTCATTTATACCTTGCGTGAGGAACATGCGCTGCGCATTGTCGCGACGAATTACGCGGCTTTGCACATACGTCTCGCTGGTGGCAAACACGATATCCGCATTCATCGGGATATCTTCAAACGCTGTTTCGCGATACACCGCAATGGTCCCCACGCGAAAACGCGGTAGCATATTCTCGTCGTGCTGCACAAACAAGCCTACACCAAACAGGCGTGGCAGCGCAATGAGTGCAAGCACAAACAGCAGCATGCTAGCCACAAACCCAGAGGCTATCTTCGTCAACACGCGCAAACCTTTGCGATTTTTCACGCCGGAAGAATCCGAAAGCGTTTTTTTTTCCGTATAATCGAGCAGCTCAAAGCGCTGCGGGGTGATGTCCGGCGAGGGCAGGGCAGTGGCAGGAGTGAAATCGAAATCATAGAGCGACGGCTTTTTGGGGGGAGTGGGTGCAGGGCAAAATGAAGGATTGTGCCCTGTCAGATAGTTATCCAGGGCATCTTCTTCATAGCCATCGTCAACCAGCCAGCGCACTAAGTCTTCCATTTGATCCGGTAATTTCATGCTGTGTAAATTCATGTCATTATCCTCATTTTAGTCTGTCTTTGTCAAAAGTTTAACATATCAACGCGCGAAAGTCAATCTTGTAATCGCGAAAATTTGCAAAATTTGCGTGTTTTTTTCTGCTGACCCAAGAAAATTACAATTTTCGGGAAAAACAAAGCAACGCATTGCAAAATTTTGCGCACAAATTCATTGAAAATTCACTTGCATTTGTCTGCTGGACATGCTATAATATATGATAGTATAAATTTGAGGAGGATAAAACTATGCCATTTTTAGGTGGAGAAGGCGGAACGCCTTGGATGATGTTTGTGCTGATTGGCGGCATGATGGTGCTGATGTTTGTGATGCAAAGTCGTTCGTCCAAAAAGCGCCAAAAGCAAGAGCAAGCGATGCGCGACAATCTGCAAATTACCGATGAGATTATGACCATCGGCGGCGTGCTTGGCCGCGTGATGATGATTGAAGAGGACAGCCTGGTGATTGAAAGCTGCGACAATGTGCGTTTGCGCATTGCCCGCACGAGCATTCACACCAACGTTACCCAGCAAAAACGCGCCCAGGCCGAGCAAGATGCTGCTAAGGCTGAACAAGAAGAAGCCCGCAATGCTCGCATTGAGGAAATTAACGCAAAGCGCAAAAAAAGCCGCAAAGGTCGCGACGAGTAAATCCGCCATAGGAATAACGCCGGTGCTATTATAGTGCCGGCTTTGCTGTATCTAACTGGAGGTGTCCCATGATTAAACTGCGCGAAAAAGACGGCATTGCGGTGTATCGCACAGACGAGGGCGTGCTGAAAGTTTTTGAGCACGAGGAACATCGCCGGGAAATCAAATTTTACGGCATATTGCAACGTTGTGGCGTGCCCACACTGCGTGTGCTGACGCAGACTGAAGATTCGCTGCTGTTGGAGGATTTGGCGCACTCAACACAGTGGCGACTGGGTCAAGCGCAGGACTTGGACAACCCAGAAATCGCGCGCGCAATTGCGGCGTGGTATAGATTGCTGCACAAGGCAGGGCGGGAGTATTCCGCATTGCACGCATTGCACGCACTCCCCGCAGAAACAGACGTGCTCACTTTAACAAACCTGCGCATGCTAGCTGAAAAGTTCCCCTGCGAGACGTTTTGGCAGGCACTGTTTGCACACTACGATGTATTTCGGGCAAAGCTTGCCGCATTGTCGCAGACCTTGACCTACAACGATTTTTACTATACCAATCTGGCCGTGGCACGTGATAATTCAGCAGCCCTGATGTTTGACTACAACCTTGCAGGGCGAGGCTATGCCTATGGCGATGTGCGCAACGTGTGTTGGTCGCTTTCGCCACGTGCAGCCGAAGCGTTTAGAGAAGCTTATGGTACAATCAATCTTACCGAACAGTCGATGGATGTCCTAGCCTGCAACGTGGTCGGCCTGTGGACAGCTGCACAGCGCGAACGTTTCCCCGCATGGGCCGAGCCAATGCGCGAAAGCCTTGCAAACGGCACCCTGCTGCGAGCCTTGGAGGGCTTATTATGACGAACAAATCTCTCATGATCATCAACCACTGCGTGTCATGCGGCTGCGCATGCCGTCATTGCTTTTTTTGCTCGGCAAAGCGGGCTGATTACGGCGTGCCCTACGAAGCAGGCGAGCGGCTGGCACTGCGCTTTGCTCAGCACGACATCCCCGTTTGCTATGCCATCAGCCATTGCGCAGACTACCCCGAGCTCACCCGCAACATCGCGCTAAACCGACAGTTGGGCTTTGCAGGTGCAGCGTTTTTGCAGATTAACGGCATCGCCCTGCGTGATCAATCCGCCTTGCGCGATTACCTGTTGCAGGTGCAGCAAGCTGGGGTTACAACCATTGACACCACGTTTTATGGCACGCAAGCCTATCACGATAAATTTGCGGCGCGCAAGGGTGATTTTGCGTTTTTGCGTGATATCATTACCATGGGCTTGTCGCTTGGCTTAAGCATGCAGCCCACTTTTTTGGTCACGGAAGAAAACAAAACGCAGTTGAGCGAGCTGATTGACACGCTAACTCGCTTGGGCTGCACAAACATGCACGGCTTCATTCAGGACTACAAGGGCTTTGGTGCAAATTTGGAGAGCATTCGTCTGTACGGAGATTCGTACCACGCATTGCCGCAAAATGTGAAGCAATATATTAGCGTAAAGCATCACAAAACGCAGGCTCAATGGCTGCAACACGGCGAATTTGCAACACCAACCGAGCGGCATCTTGTGCTTGCGCTGCGGCCCGATAATCTCAAGCTGTTTGAGGCAATGACCTGTGACGAAATCGTTGGGTATATCGCCAATTTAGATGATGCTTATCATGCTGCACTGCCTAGTTTGTACGATTTGGCCAAGTTGTATGGTGACAGCAGCTGCCAAAAGCTCTATCGTCAGCGTGATTTGCAATGGAAGTGGCAGAAGGCGTTCATTAAAGCGCATCATTCATCATTGTATGATGTGACTGACGAAAGAAATTGTGGGGCGATTTGGCGCTGAATTATGTTATAATTGCTACGTTGGAATAATTTTTCGAAAATTTTGCAAAAAACACTTGCCAACGTGTTGCTTTTGTGCTATAATATAGCAAGTTCCGGGTGTGGCGCAGTTGGTAGCGCGCTTGACTGGGGGGCGGAAATGTCCAATTTTTAACGCCTTGAACTATAATGCTTTCATCAAAATGAAGTGGCTTGTCCTTGTGTATCAAGGCTTGGCCGCTTTTTTGTTTTGATAAAAACGGTTTGTACAGTTCAAAAATGGACAAAAGACCTCTCTAGACTTTCCGGTGTTAAACCGGGAGGGCTAGAGGGTATTTTTTTGTGCGGTAATCCATAACTATCATAGTAGAGGTGATAGATATGGTTAGAAAAAAAGTTGCTGTTATCCAGCCCCAAAGCGAGAAAACTGTTGAAGAGGCATTTGCGCAGTTCATACAAACAAAGCGGGTCTTGAACTCATCGCCGGAAACAATCAAATACTACCATTATGTGTTCAAATATTTTGCGGAGTTTTTTGATGTTGGGCGGCGTTGTGATGAAGTTAGCCAAGATACCATTTTAGAATATCTTGACTATTTGATGGAAGAAAAGCCGGATATTGCGCCAAAAACAGTGCAGACCTACATTAAGGGTCTGCGGGCTATCTTCTATTATTTCATGGAAAATGAGTGGGTAGCGGAGTTTAAGATAACGCTGCCCAAAGCCGAAGATACTATCAAAGAGGTTTACACTGATTATGAGGTTAAACAGCTAATCAAAAAGCCCGACCTAAAGACTTGCACCTTTGCCGATTTGCGCAATTGGGCGATGGTTTGTTATTTTCTCTCTACTGGCAATCGCCTAAGCACGGTGGCGAACATTCGCATTGGTGATGTACGGTTAGAGGATAATGAAATATTTGTCCGCAAGACCAAACAAAAGAAACAATATATCTTGCCTATTTCCAGCGGCCTCAAACCTGTTTTGCAGGAATACTTAAAATATCGCAAGGGTAGCCCCGAAGATTTTTTGTTTGTGAGCGTTTATGGTGAACAATTTACCAAAGACACAATGGGCGAAGTTTTACGCCATTACAATTGGAGCAGAGGAGTTGAGAAAACAGGCATTCATTTGTTTAGGCACACGTTTGCAAAGAACTGGATTATGAATGGCGGCGATATTTTTCGCTTGCAAAAGGTATTGGGGCATAGCACGCTTGATATGGTAAAGCAGTATGTTAATCTCTACAGCGCGGACTTAAAGCGAGATTATGACCAATTTAGCTTATTTGACCGCGCTAACGCTAGTTTGCAGCCAGAGCATAAGCAAAGCATGAAAATGCGGAAGTCTTAATTTCCCCACTACACCGCTATTTTTCTTCCCTGCCAGGGGACATCAGATTGCCATAGGGAACCCCTAACGGGGTTGAGCGACCCGGTTTTTCTTTCGGCGCGTTGTTCGGTTTTCTCTCCGCGTGCCTGCACCCTAACGGCTATCTCACCCGCCGAATACTCCAGCGGTAGGGAGCGACCGACCGTTGGGCGCGGTTGCTGCTCCTCTATTGGCGGCTGCGTTGTGCCATTGGCATATCGAGTTGCACAGTCCCCCACCAAACAGGGTTTACCCTCTTTTTTTCTATCCCGCTGTGTTTTGCGGCTGACATGGTAAAACAAAATCCGGGTAAAAGGCGTTTGGTTGCCCGAACGACTATTGACTTTTTAAGCAAAAGCGATATAATCTATGTAGATTTTGTTTTGTCAAAGAACAATCTACCACATCATGCGAGCATTGAAAAGCCCTAATCTTCACGATTGGGGCTTTTCGATTGGGCTTGTTTTGAAAGTTATGGTTCAAATAAAATTTGCACGAAAAAGCATTTTTGTGCGGACAGCAAGAGAAAAAACAAGATTGTCCGCCTGCAAAACAAATTGTGCGCGGAAAGTAAAATTGCCTGCGATTCACCCCTCAAACCGCCTCCATTTGAACGCAAACGGCTGCTGCCCGGGCAGTCCAATAATGCTTTCCCCCAGCCCCAGCCCGGAAATATCCCAATCTTCAACCACGTTGCCATCGCGGATATTTTCCACGACTTGCGAGCTGCCGGACTTGTAAATCTCGGCTTTGCGGTTGCGATCAAAAATACCCTGCACATAGTTTTTGCTGGCGCGGTCGTTGAGGCGAAAAATAATGTTGGTCGAAAATCCCGACAAAATACTTGCCGCCAAGCCGCTGTACGCCTCATCAATTTGGCTGACGTTTTGTACGCCAATGATGAACTTCACACCCAGCCCGCGCCCGAAATTCACGGCGTTTTCGATGTATTGCAAATGTGGCAGCAGGCGAAATTCATCAATCACAAACCAAACATTGCCCGCCGTGCGATTGCGCGACAGGCTTTCTTTTATCGCCATGTCGAACAGCAAGCGGTAAATCGGCGTGAGCATGTTCGCCACGCCAATGTCATACTCCACAAACACCACACGCCCGCCCTTTTGCTTGACCAGTTGGCGCATGGAAAGGCTGCCCGCTTTGGCGAAATTGCTCAAAAAGACCTTGCGCGAAAGCTGTTGCACCTCGGAAAACACGCCGGTACTTTGACCGCTATCTTTGGCGATGTAGGTCTGCATGGCGGTGAAGTCGGGATAGCAGCCCAGCATTTTACGCAGCAAATCCATGGGCGAACCGTCAAGGTAGGCTTTGAGTGTGGCATTGTTGTGCGGCAAATAATTGCAGCGCATGAAGTGCAGCAAAATTGCGGCAAAGAGGTCTTTGGCAGCGTTGGGGAAAAACGGCTCTTTGCTGCCATGGATTTTCTCATAAAACAGCGTTTCGGCGATTTCAAACACGCTTTCTTGGGTCTTGCTTTCGCTGGTCGTGTCGATTTCGGCAAAGATATTCCAGCTATCCGAAACCCCGGCATAGCTGTCATCATTGCTAATCACGACATCGCCGGGGCGATAAAACTTCTCGTGGAAATCACCCTTTGTGTCGAACAAAATCATCACATCATCTTGCCCCAGCGATTGCCGCAGCTGGCTCACCACTTGAAAAATCGCGTTGGATTTGCCTGTGCCAATGCCGCCCATGAAACACAAATGACGGCTGAATATCTCGTTGTCGAGGTTAAGAATTTGCCCGCCATTGCCCTCTATTTCGCACAATACTTGCCCAGAACACAGCGAAGCGACCGAGCCCCACCGCAGGTGGCCGCCCTCAAAAACGCCGCCGGGTAAATTGCGGATATGTTTTAATTCGCCCACGCTTTGTAGGCCTCCTCTTTGTCTGTTTTGAGGTCGGTGATGAGTGCGCCCAGCTCTTTCATCATGCCGTCCGTTTGCTCGGTGGGCAAGCCGCACAGCGACAACATCACATGATTGGCACGGTCAGCATTGCCAATGCTGATGGGCGTGCCTGCGCTTTGGCTGGAATAAATATTGAGGAAAAACGCCTTACCAAAGCCCCATTTTAGCACAACAAACACGCCTAGCACGGCCATGGCAACCAACAAAAACAGCACAATCATCACGCCCAAAACCGTACTAGGGGGCAGGAACGCCCGCCCCAAAAAGTTAACGCCGCCAATCAAACTTAGCACACAACCCAGCGACCACAACGACCCCAGTGCAATGGCAAGCCAGTTGATTTTCGTGCCGTAAAAACTGCTTAGCCCCGAAATGCTTTTCAGCTCGGCTTCCTGCACAATGCCGTTGGCGGGCTTGCCGTCTGCGGCGGGTTGGCTTGCGCCGCTGAAAATCACGCGCTCGGTGGTGATGGTCAAATGGCCGTCAAGCTTGGGGTTCGCCCAACGCGTGCAGTGGTATGTTTTCACAATGCGCTCGTTGTTTTGTTTGGCTAATGTGATGTCCATGTGCGCCCCCTAACCCATAAATCTAACGTAAATATCCCCGGCTTCTGTTGCTCGCATCGTTGTTCCAGCGGGCAAAATCTCGCCGCTTGCCCCGGTGAACCCGGCGGGCGTGGGGTTGATTGACCAACGGCGCGGGTCGGTGTTGGCAATCCAGTTTGGCGGCACGGTGATTGACCAGCCAGCGGGTACAGTCAACAACCATTGATTATCCGCCCACATTTCCCGGATTGTCGCGCCCGGAAACGCTGCGGCAACGTCAGCGACAACAGGCGCGGCGGGTTGTGCAAGCGGCTGGGTTTGTGCTGGCGGGCTTATGGTCGTGGTGATGGGCTGTTGCGTGGTGCGCGGCGGGGTGCTGCTTTGCGGTCGGTTGCCGAGTTGGGTTGAGATAACCACGGCAGCCACAACCAAGATTAACACGCCTGCGAATATGCCAATGATTGTGAGTTTTTTCTTGTCCAATGAAAATTCCCCCTTGCTGTTTTGTACAGGCTATGCGGGGGTGGGGTGGATTATGACAAGCTCTGTTGAACCTTACCGTTCAAGAAAAAGATGTTGCAAAAGCCTGTCGAATATGATATAATTTAAGCGGATATATCGGGTCAAAAACTAATGTTTTTGACCGGGTGTGTCTTTTTCTTCATTCCCCCTTTGTTGATTGTGGATATTACTGAAGCAAACGCGATACTACCACCCCTTTGTTGTGCAATTTTTACAAATTTTGCACGATTGTGCGCAAATTAAATCCGCGATACCATGCAGGTCATTAAACATTAGTTTTTGACCGCCTGCGCAACGCCTTGACACGCTTGACTTGGCGGCCTTTGGATATCGGGTCATAAAACCTGTCAAAACCCACTTGCGTTTTGCACGGTTTTTGATACGATAAGCCGAAAGGTAAAAAAGCACTATGTACATCGGATACGCCCGCGCAAGCCTAGACACCCAAAATCTTGACCGCCAATTGGACGAGCTAACTGCCTATGGCGTTGACCCGCGCAACATCTACACCGAGAAAATCACAGGCACACGCCGCGACAGGCCGGAGCTAAACCGCATGTTGGCGCAACTGCGCCCCGGTGATGTGATTGTGTTTGTGGAACTCACGCGGCTTGGCCGCAGCTTGATTGATTTGGTGAACATCGTGGAAATGATTGAGCAAAAGGGCGCGGCGTTCATCAGCCTAAAGGAACGTATGCTGGACACCACGACCACCGAGGGCAAGCTGATTTTCGGCGTGTTTGCGGTGCTGGCCGAGTTTGAGCGCAACCGCCTGTCTGACCGCATAAAATCCGGCTTGCAGGCAGCCAAAACGCGGGGCAATGTGGGCGGCAGACCCAGCAAACGCAACCAGCATTTCACAGCCGTTGAACTGTTTTATCAAAGCGGCAAAGGCGCAACCGAAATCCACAGGCTACTTGGCGGCGTTATCAGCATTTCCACCATTCAGCGGATTTTTCGCGACTTGCGGGCAAAAGAACAACCCTAGACACACACAAAATCATCACACTTGATAGGAGAAAATTATCATGTCTACAATCACGCGTTGGATTATCATTGGTGCTACTGCATTGGCACTACTCATTGGTGCGGTAGTCGGCGGCTATTTCCTGCTGCGCGACAACCCCGACCCTGACCCCACCACCACCCAAGCCACCACCGTCACCACCACAACCACCCGTCCCCCGACAACTCAAGCCACAACCACCACAACTACTCGGCCACCCACCACCACCGCGGCTCCCACCACAACTACCACCACAGCCGCACCGACGACCACAACCACAACAACTGCTGTCCCGGCCCAAGGCCCGCCATACCTCTGGTTTCGCGGATTCCAAATCTTTCGCCTGCCTGATGGTTCCTACCCCTACGACTTCATATCTCCAGCAACACCAGGACTTGCTACTGTCCCAGCTGGATTCCGTTGGGTTAGCTATCGTCCTCATGGCGTAACTCTCTCCGCTGGTCAAGATATGGCTGGTCAAATAGAGGGTGACTTCTTCTGGGTAGGTTAGGACAATCCTTGTATCCTCGCGCAATTAATCAGCAAATTCCCCCGTATGGCTGCATCCCCAAAAAAAGGAGCAGCACGTACAACACCCCCTCCCACAGTTATTGTGGGTGGGGGATTTTTTTATCATTACTTGGAATTGGATGCCCTCCGAACAAGTCACTCAATGACGGAAACAGTTGCTGGATAACAACGGAGGACTGCTATAACTCCTCTGGTAAAACAAAATTATTGGTGCTGTTCCTCACGTTTACCAGCCTCTGAACCGTGAAGGTTTCAAAAGCGCCCTCGGGATCATTTTCATAATCAAACATGTCCAACCTAAAAGATCTTCGGGGCTTCTCCAAAGTAAGGGTATAACTAATCGCCGCCGCCTGGTTTTGCTGGCCATAATTCACCAACTGACAAGCAAAGCTCAACTCCCTCACATGTACTGCCGATGAGGTTAGGGGGAGTGATTTGCCCCGCTCACCCGAAAGTGAGCGGGGTCGCGATTTTTGCACCGCCATATCGTGATTTTGCGCGATATATCAAGCTTTTTTGAACCGTAAGGTTCAATGAAATCAACCTTTTTTGCTCGAAAATACCCCCACGGCGTGAGCAGCACAATATCTTGCAGCGTAGCAAATTCATGCGGCGGGATAATGCGCTGTTCTACGATGTGTTCGCTGATGGTGTGTCCCTGCTCTTGAGTGTCGCTGGGCAAATAGCTGGTGCTAATGCTTTTCTGTATGACCTCATGCGTGCCAACAAGACGGCTAAAATAGTCCTGCGTTTCGGCGTCCGAAGCCCCCAAAATCGCCTTGTATGCACAGTTATCTAGGATTACCCGCCTGCAATCGCGGCCATAGAGAAAATCCAGCTGTGAAAGGCTTTGAATGACCAGCGCAAGGGTAATCTTCTTGCTGCGCAGCGTGGTAAGTGCAGTGATGATGTTCTCAATCTTGCCCAAGCGCGGGAACTCGTCCAGCAAGAACAAAATGGGCTTGGCGGTTTGTTCGGGTCTGCGCTCAAAATGCTTGAGAAATTGGTTTGTGATGAGCGTAAGCAGCGGTTTCCATTGCTCAAGCTTATCTTCGGGGATAGACAAAAATACATCAACGCCATCTTCCAAATCCTGCGGGATGATGGGGTTTTCGCTGCGCAACGCCGCCATGATGTGCTTATCTGCCGCGAAAAGCATGGTGTGGTTAGACAACTCGGCGAAAATCCCCGCAAGCACCTTGCCCTCAAGCGCAGCAAACTGGTTGAGGTGCAGCTTTGCCGCCGCACTCCTGCTGCCGCGCAAGATGTATTTGACGTGCAACTCCACCGGCTTGCACAGAATTTCGGTCATGGTTTCTACAAAATCATAGCCCTCATGGTGGTAGTGCAACATAAAGCCCGCAAGCAAATGTTGCGCCGCCTGCACCCAAAATGGGTCTTTGAAGTTCGCAGGCAGCGGGATAATCGCGGCGGCAATCTCCTGTGCCTGCTGGCTGGGGTTGTCGCTGTCGTGCAAGAGATAGTAGGGGTCAAAGCCGTGGCTGTTTTGCAGCATGGGGTTGAATATCTTGCGCGGTCTAGCCCTATCCATCGTTGCCGCTGATAGCTCGCCCTTGATGTCAATGACAAATGCGCTGAACTGCCATGCGTGTAATGACGGAATGGCAATGCTGCTGCTTTTGCCGCTGCCCGCGCCGCCGCAAACGAGGATATGACCGTCCATGCGCTCCGGCTTGGCGAAATAGCGCGGTCTGCATAAAAATCTTCGGCGCACACCAAACACAAAGCCCTGAACCTTACGGTTCAATAATTGTTTGGATGGTTTTGTCATCTGCCCCTTTCTATGCCGCGCGGCTGCTGCTTGTAACCCGCCAGCCATTCATCATAGCTGGGCAGGCGGTCTTTGGCTAATTCCTCACGTTGTGGTCGCTGGCTGAAGTTGCTTTCGTCCAAATTGCGAATATGCCGCCCGCGTTCACGCTGGGCATTGCGGGCTTCAATTTCGCGGTTGCAATCACCCAAATACGTGCGCTTGCCCTCTTTCTCCATCTTGGCGGCAGCTGCCCCAAGATGCCGCGTGGGTTCTTTGTCAAGCCCTTGTCGTTGGTAGCTGCGCAAATCAATGCATCGTTCCAAGCCAAGCCGCTCATATTCCCGATTCACCGCCTGCGCCCATTGCGTGCGCCACTGCTCGACGTTGCCATGTTCGTCCCAATCCGTGGTGGAAACCCGCTTGCTTTTCCAGTTGCCGCTGGGCAACAACATGCGCTGTCCGTTGTCGTCAAGCACGTATTCCTTGCGGGATTTCGCGCCCCAAGTGCCGTCCGCGTTCAATGGGCGCATGGTGAGCATAATATGCGCGTGCGGGTTGCCATCGCTTTTGTCATGCACGCAAATGTCCGCACACATGCCACGGTCAACAAATTGCGTTTGCACATAATCGCGTAGCAAATCCAGTTGAGATTTTCTATCAAGCTCCACAGGCAAGCCGATGTCAACATGCCTTGCAGTTTGGGCGTTTTTCTGCCGCTCGGCATGTTCCACGGCATTCCATAAAATGGCTCGGTCGGCGTATTCTTTTGGCGCGTGTTCGGGCAGCAAAATCTCGCTGTGCGCTACACCGCGTTTGCGGGTGAAGTCATAGAAAATGCCATCGCGGTGATTGTAGATTTTTTCAGCCGCGCGATACGCTGCCGCCGCAACCGCAGAACGTCCACCGCTGCGGCTGTTGATGGTGATTTTGTAATGCACGCTCGCCACGATGTTGCCCTCCTTTTTTTCTGCACCGCATATTATACACGATTGCGCCGTAAGCATGGAGTGTGCAATCGTGTGCGGCGCAGCCGCCAAGCCCGCCGCAGGCGCGCAATCGCACCGAACTGCGGGCGGTGCATAATTGCGCACTTCGTGATTTTGCGGTCAACACAGTATATGCGATATAATTGGGTTTGCAGCAAAATTACAGTTTGCGCCAGCAAACAGAAAGGTGGTCATTATGGCAAAGACAGACGAAGAGCGCTTGGCAGACATTCGGGAAAAACAAGCGCAGCTCAAAGCGCGGGAGCAAGCCATCATCACCCGCCAAAAAGAAAACGAACGCAAAGCCGATACCCGCAGAAAAATCATCATCGGCGGCATTTGGCTGAAGTATTTTCCCGACTGCAAAACCATCAATCCCAGCAACGAAGAAAATTTTAACGGCATTGTGCGGGCGATTGCAACCCTTGCGCATGACCCGCAGTTTTTGCAATTGTGGATGAACATAAGAAAAATGGCCAGCGAGGTTGCCCCCACTGGCCAAGTTGAAAGTTAAGGTTCAAGTTGGTGTAATCATCGTTTCGCGGCAATCGCCGCACAAAATATTGACCGTTTTGGTGGCGCGAACACTCACCCCGCAGGCGGGGCAAGTATATTTTCGGCTTGCCTGTTTGGTGCGGCTGACCGTGGTTTCGCGACCATCTTTACCGGGTTTGGTGACGCGCGGCGTGCCATCGCGGTAGGTTTTCATGCGTTCAAGCTTGAAACAACCCGCGCGGCAGTTCTTATGCACCAACTCGGTAAACGCGGGGGACGGCTCGGTAATGCACCAGCCATAGGTTGGGTGCTGCGTTACGATTAGCCCCCGCTGCTCGGCTACATCGCGAAACTGTGCGTTGTGATACGTCCCTTTGCGGCTGCAATCCTGCACGCCGCGTTCGAGGTTATACAGGTGGCACATCTCGTGCATAAGCGTGGTAATCACACGCTCGGCCGGGCGGTTCAAGTGCTCGGCGCACAGGTTGATTTCGCGAAAATAGGCGTTGTCTTTGCTCATCCAGACCTTGCCCACGGTTATCCAGCCATACGCGCCGCCTGTGTGGTCGGTGTGGATGGTGATGACCGGGCGTTCCAATTCGGCATTGAAATACAGTGAATTAAGCAGCTTAAACATGCGCTGCAACTCATCAATCGCGGATTGAATCGTGATTTGACCTTTGATAAAAATATCCCCTTTCTGTTGACACTTAACTTTCAAGGGGAATTGTATCACGTTGCGGAGCAGAAAAAAATTACTCCCAGCGGGAGAGCAACAGCGTGCCATTTGCCGTGGTGATTTCTAAACGGCGGCTTTCGTGCGTGCAGCGACCCCAGCAGTCAAATTTGCGCGGGGTGATGATGTAATCAGCCTTAAAACTGCCAAGCTTGAAAGACTTGACGTGCGGCTCTCGGCTATCGGGCAGCGGTAAAATATAGACGTAGATTTTGTTTGTTTTTTCATCATGCTAATAATTGCTCGTTCCAGTCTTTGTATGGCGGGGTTGGTAGGCGCGATTTTAGCCCCATTTGTTTGATAAAATGCTGCCCTGCCTCGTCATTATCCACGCACAAAAACGGCTGCGCACCGGGCAATTCATGCAGTGTGTGGTCAATGATATTTTGCTTTAGCCCCATCATCGAGGTCAAACGGCAGCCTGCCAAGTCTTTGCCCCGCATGCGCGATAATTCAACAAACGAAAGCAAGTCAATTGCGCTTTCAAAGAACAGCGCAAAGGCGGTTTCGCTGTCAAAAGCTAGATTGTACCCGCAGCCATACTTTGAGCCGCTTTTGATGCCTTTGAACCGCTTTTCGGGCATAGTTCCCACCACTTCCGCGCCAACGATTGCGCCCTGCTCGTATATCGGGAAAATGGCGTTATTCGTTTTATTTTCTTGGAACAACTGACGGCGGCGGATTAACTCCGCGATGAGTTCCACCGACAGCCCGCGCGTTTTGTGCAGATACAAAATGGCTCGTTCCATGTTGGGGGCAAGTTCGATTTCGGCGAAGTCAAAGGGCTTTGGTTCAGCTGGTGGCAGGGCAATACTTGGTTCTGTGCCGCTCAATTCTGCCACGGCTGACTTGAAATCCAGCCCATAAAACCGTTGCAAAAAGTCAATGGCGTTGCCATGTTCCTTGCGGCTGTTCCAGTAATATGCGTTGCCGGTGAACACAAGGCTGTCATGCTCCGCATGGCGATAACGGCCAGAGCCTGCTGGGGTCAATGGCTCGCCGCGTGACATAAGATATTGCGCGAGGTCGGCGCGGCGGGCGGTTAAGACTTCGGAGTGGGGGATTGAATTGAGCAAGCGTTCTTTCATAAACATCACCATCATAGCATATGCAAAAAAATGCACAACGATTTGCAAAAAATAGCTTGACTTGGCAAGCAAAATGTGATATAATAACTGAGGTATGGAAACCGCGCTTGACCAAAGTCAAGAAAGGATTTTGGGCAAAAGTCTAGAGGGGTGAACATTTAAGCCGTTCTGACAATCGGGCAATCCCTTGTTACGCTTGCGTTTCAAGCATTTTGAGAAAGTCATTTTATCCGGGTGTGGCGCAGTTGGTAGCGCGCTTGACTGGGGGTCAAGAGGCCGGGAGTTCAAGTCTCTTCACTCGGACCAGTAAAAGCCGCTAACCACAAGGGTTAGCGGCTTTACGTTTTTCTTGAGAAAGGCCTCAAGGTGGCCACTACTGGAACTATACTGGAACGCTACCGGAATAGCCCGGCCAGTTCGCGTGAATATGTTTCGCTCACTTTGATAGCCGCTTCGGGTCGGATGTGCAAATATCCGCGCGTGGTTTCGATTTCAGAATGGCCCGTCAGTCCCGCGATGACCTCCAGCGGCACATTCAGCGACTGCAAGTTCGTCACGTAAGTGTGCCGACAACAATGCGGAGTCAGCGGACGAACACCCTCAATCTTGCTCATCATCGTGGTGTACTTCGCGCGGAAGGTACGCATGTTGTACACACTACCCGGTTCGCGGCCGTCCCAAGCGTAGGGATTGGCGTTCACCCGCAGAAAGAGCGCACTGCCTCGCACAAACTCCGGCACCGGGATGTCCCGCTTACTCAACTGCGACTTGGTGTGACCGGGGTTTAGCACAGTTCGACCTTTGATGTTCTCCGCCGCCTGCCGCACGTGAATCATGCTACCATCTGGCGCGATGTGTTCCTGCTCAAGGCAGACGATTTCCTGCAAGCGCAGCCCTGTGCCAATCATTAGCCTTATGGTATGCCCAAGCCGATTGTCGGGCAGCTGCCGGAAGAGAATTGCGACTTCCTCGCGCGTGAAAGCGTCTTTCGTGCTCTCGATGAGCTTGTCCGCAAACCGCACTGGGTTTTTGATGATAAGGTCGTTTGCCTCAGCCTTGTGGAAGATTTGATAAAGCATGACGCGATATTTCTTCACAGCTGATTCTGATTTTTCTTTTTGCTTGGCCTTGAGGAATATTTCCACGTCCAGCGGCTTAATTGAGCGCAACTTGCGCGTGCCGAATGCCTCTTTCAGCGCAACGAGCGTGTAACGATAACTTTCATAGGTCACCGCGCTCACCTGATCCTGATGCCCTGCGTACCATGTGTCAGCCCACTCCGCGAATGGAATATCCGGGTCGAGGGTCAGCCCCATCGCCTGCTGGTGTCGGAACTCCGCGACTTTCGCCTTGACTTCTTTCTGCGTTTTGCCGTAAAACGATTTTCGCTTACGCTTTCCGTCTGCGCCATAACCGAGCATGAAAGTTTGCTCCCACAGGCCGTCGGGACGCTTGCGCATATTGCCCTCACCATTCCCACGCTTTTTACTCATAGGACAGCCTCCCCTCGAACACCATGCCGCGCACAGCCTCGCGGGCACAAGCTTCGGCGTTGGCATCGCCGCCCATTTGCTCGGCGATTCTGTCAACCATGTCGTGGTGCCAGCAGGAGTAATCGCGCAAGTGCTCTTGTAACGCGCCCTCGGCTTTCAGCTCAGCAAGCAGCTGCGGCTCATGTTCTTCCATAAAAATGAGCATGGATTGCTCTGTCGGAGTTGGATTCCAAGTTTTGTGTTTCATCGTGTTTTCCTTTCTAAATTGGGGTACACACCCCGCCGAAGGAACAACACGCAGCCTAATTTGCGTACTGCTGCTTCGGCAGTTGTGCATACATGTTGAGAAGTGGTGTTGCCGTCCAAAGCTAGCACTGCTTCTCTTCTTTTATTGCCTGATTCATGGCGTTATCCTCCTTTCTCGCCGCATCCATTATACCATAAATCTTTTCCTAAATCAATCCGCTTTGCTGGTCAATCCAGCGAGTTAAGTGGTCTTTTGGCACCATCATTCGCTTGCCGATGCGCAGTGTTGGAAATCCGCGCGAGTGCATCAGCTCGTAAGCTCCAGCGCGTGAGATACCGAGCACCCCGGCCAACTGGTTTGCGTTGAGCATCAACGGAAGATGCTCGTATGACGTGTGATTTTTCATTTGCTTCCTCCTCGTTATCTTGCGTTTCTTGTTCTCGATTCTCGCCTTTTTCTTTCTTCCTCCACGATTTTTGCTTTGATGGGATAAGGCACTTTCTCCCACCGTCGTCGCAGCCTTTCATGTTTTTGCCAAAGTTGGATGAACTCCGGCGTTTGTGTGGTTCGTTTGAACTGTTGTACAGGCTGGTGCTCTCGCTGGGTTTCGACGGCAGGTTCACCGCGTTCCAGCGTTGGGAAACGCGCGAACATGTGCGTGTAGAACTCATTTTGCCAGCGATGCATCGCAGCCTTGTTGCCGAGGATTTCTTTCGCGCTCAGCCGCTTGTCTTGCGTCAACGGCACAAAGCAAAGATGCATATGCGGCGTTTTTTCGTCCATGTGAACGACGGCTGCGAAGATGTTTTCCTCGCCAATTTTGTCGCGCATAAAATCATATGCATGCTGGAAAAACTGCCTTTGTTTTTCCGCCGGTAATGCTCGAACGAACTCCGGCGTGGCAGCAATGAGTGTGTCAATCATGTGAACACTGTCTTTTCGCACACGGCATTTCGCGTCCTCAATTCTGCTTTGTACCTCTAAATGATATTTCCCCTGCGGTGCTTTGATATGAAAGTTTTCTTTACTGCGACTGAGGTCAATGTCCGGGTTGCTTTTGTACGCTTCTTTGTCTCTTTCATGGTGTTTCTCAATTGCGCCTGTTGCTCCACCCTTGTGCTTGTTCATGCGTAATATTGCGTATGGCATGGCTCTCCTTTCAATTTATAGTTGGGCTAAATCAGCGCACCCGCTATGTACACCTTTTTAAGGTGTAACACACTAGACTTTCTGCGAAAGTCCGTGTGGCGGGGCTGCCGCCCCTGCGCCCCGCACCAGCGGGAATGATAAAATGCGCACCTCCTTTCCGTTCAATATTGTACTGTTACAACTCTATTATAACAGTTCATTTCCGTTCTGTCAAGTTTTTTTGAAAAATATATTTCATTTTTGAACGGAATGTGTTATAATAGGTGCTGGAGGTATGCTTAACATGAGAATTGGTGAGAAAATCAGAAGGTTCCGGGTAGCCCAAGGACTATCCCAGAAGCAATTGGCGATTATGTCTGGCATGAGCGAACCTGCCGTGCGCAACTATGAGCTTGGCAACCGCACACCATCGTTCAAGCAGCTTGAAAAGCTGGCTTTTGCACTGAAGCTTAGTCCTTACGCGCTGGCTGACCCTTGCCTTGAAAACCGCCACGGCGTGATGCAGGCGCTATTTAGCATGGAAGATGATTTTGGCCTGCGGCCTGTCGAGGTTGACGGGCAGGTCATGCTTTGCATTGATAGGAAAAACAAAAAAACCGCACCAACTTCGCCGGAGGATGACCTCCGGGATTGGTGCAGGGTTTTGGGTGAATTGCTGGATGGGACGATTACGCAAGAGGAGTACGATGAGTGGAGATATGCGTTTCCGAGGATGAAGGTGGAAAGGGAGAAGAGGGGTAGGGATAGCCTTAAGAAAAATAATAGCTGATTGTTTTTTGAAAGAATCTTTTTAGAAAGGGATATTGGATTTATGTGGTGCAAAGGTTGTGAACGCGAAACAAATAGTGAAATATGCGAACTCTGTTGCTCGGTTACAGAGCAGGACATTCCGCTTGTGATATATTGGTGTGTTGATTGCAAAGCTCCTATCATCAAATACACAAGTGATATAGATAAAGACATCTGCCCATTGTGTGAGCGAATGACGTCATACCTTTGTGCCGATTTAAGACCAGTATTCCCCGAAGAACGACTGTTGTTTGAAATTTTACAGGGAAAGCCCCTCGCTTACGTCAATGACAGCGTGTGGGCATCGAATAACCGTTATTATATCAACGGCAAGTCTGTTGCCATCACAACGAAGATATATAGAAAAATGTCGCCGGACAAAATCCGTGAGCAACTTAATGAGTTTCAATCACAAAACAACTCGACTACTTTTGATAAGTATATCAAGAAATTCGTGGAGCTGAACAAGGTTCGACTTCACTATATCATAGATGAAGCGCACTCCTTTATCGTTGATACGGTAAAAACATATCCAAGAGAATGTGTTGTCATTTCCTTTTCGGGCGGCAAGGATTCAACCGTCACCGCCGATTTAGCCGTCAAAGCGTTGGGTGACCCATCACTTGTACATATCTTTGGAAACACAACGCTTGAGTTTCCTTTAACCATTGAATATGCCGACCGCTATCGCAAGGACAATCCGAAAGCCATTTTCAAAACAGCAATCAATCGTGAGCAGGATTTCTATAAAATGTGTGAGGATATCGGCCCCCCTGCACGGATGCTTCGTTGGTGTTGTACGATGTTCAAGACAGGCCCTATAACAAGGGTCTTGAACAATATGTATCGGGACAAGGACATTCTCACATTTTACGGAATCCGCAAATGTGAATCGGTCAACAGAAGCAAATACAACCGTGTTGAGGGTGATGCGGAATCTATCAAGATACAAAAGCAGACGGTGGCATCTCCGATATTCCTTTGGAAAGATATTGATATTTGGCTATACATATTGAGTGAGGAAGTTGATTTCAACGAAGCCTACCGTTTGGGTTATGACCGTGTTGGCTGTTGGTGTTGTCCAAACAACAACGAACGAGCGCAATTCCTTTCACAAATATATATGCCGGAGCAGTATGAGAGGTGGCACAGCTTTCTTGTGAGCTTTGCGAAGCGCATCGGCAAACCCGACCCCGAAGAATACATAGATTCGGGCAAATGGAAAGCCCGACAAGGCGGAAATGGCTTGGAAGCGGCGCAGGATGTCAAGATTCGGTTCACGAACTGCACGACCGAAGATAACGCAAAAGTCTACCAACTGAACAAGCCGATTGATGACTGCTTCATCGAATTGTTCATCCCATTCGGACGAATCGCCCCGGAGCTTGGTCGCAAGCTCATCAATGAAACCATCGTGGTCGATGTGAATACCAATGTGCCGATTCTTTCAATCCAACCGTTCGCTCAAGATGGTTACGATTATTCGGTTAAGGTCAAGACGATGAACGTGGCGAAACACGATGACCTACAGCGCATGGTCGGCTATCAGGTAAAGAAATACAACGCTTGCCGCCGCTGTTTGAAATGCGAATCGCTTTGCCGATACGGTGCAATTTCCATTGTCGGCGGTGACTATCATGTAAGCGATGCGAAGTGCAAGCACTGTAAGATGTGCGTGACAGCGAAATATCTTGAGGGCGGCTGCCTGATGGAGAAATACTTGAAGACGAAAGGGTAAATTAACATGAAATTCCGCGCACATGATACATTTTTTATACGCAAAGGCTGGTTAAGCAAAGGCATGAGAAACGTCCTTGCCAATCCCGATGTGTTTGTCAGCCGTGAGAACAACCCGATGGATGTTCTCGGCATCGGCGCGAATATGGTTAAGGCTATGCGTTACTGGATGGTTGCTGTTGGCTTGACCACTGAACCTAATTCGGGACAACGTATCCAAACGCCGACACGCTTAGGCAATCTCATCAATGAGAACGACCGCTATTTTGAGGAAATGGGAACGCTGTGGCTGCTCCACTATCAGCTTGTCAAGGCAAACGAAGGCAAGGACACAGAAGCTACATCGTGGTGGTATTTTTATAATGAGTTCAAAGCCGGAGAGTTTACAAGGGATGACTTTCTTGTCCAACTGAATAAATACCTACGCAATAGCGATGAGGGTGAAAAGCCGGTGCGAACGATTGAGGATGATTTCAACTGCATCATCAACACCTATGTCCCACGAATGAAATCAAATCCTGAAAAGGTTCGCCCCGAAAGCAACATTGACTGTCCTCTCGGCGAGCTCGGATTGATTGATATTGTTGGCACAGAGAAGAACGGCAGCCGATTGAAAATATACCGAAAGAGTGCGCCGAAGAAAGATGCATTACATCCGTTGATTCTGCTTGCAGTTGTTTTGGACAAGGCCAACGGAGCAGGTCAAATTCGCATATCAGCCATTCAGAATGATAACGGCAACGCAGGAAAGGTCTTCAACCTTGATATCATTAGCCTAACCGCCCTGCTTTACAAAATTGAGCTGTTAGGACACATTAAGGTCGTGCGAACCGCAGGATTGGATGTCGTTCAGATAAAAACGGAATGGGATTATTATGAGTGTATTGAGCAATACTACCGTGCAATCAACGGATGAACGCTCAAAGGGAGACGTGTATGAAAGAGTTAATTGATATTTCAAAAGGGTTTCAAACCTCTGTCAATATCGCCTATGACCTTAACAACGATGATAAGATTCGGGGGTTTATCCCCACCATGTCATCGCTTGATGTCATCGAGGATGTTTTGCTCTCTACGGTTGCATCGTCAACCCAAAGGGCAAGGATTCTTATTGGCGCATACGGCAGAGGTAAATCCCATATTGTATTGGTTTTGATGTCGCTGTTGTTCAAAAAGGACAAGGCGATGTTTGATACGCTTCTTAAAAAGATGAAAATAAATAATCCGCCCCTTTACGAGTTTGCATCCGAATATCTCAAGAGCAAACAGATGATTTTTCCCATTATCGTGCGTGGAAGTAGCACGAGCCTTACTCAGTCGTTTATGAGTGCATTGCAGCAAGCCCTAAACGAAGAAGGACTATCCGACCTCATGCCCGAAACCCATTTCAAGGCAGCAGTCACTCAAATTGAGAATTGGCGGAATCAATACCCCGATACATATAAAAAGTTTGCTGAGAAACTCAGCAAGCCAGTCAAAGATTTCATCCTAGCATTAGATGAGTTTGATGTCGCTGCCTACGATGAGTTCACTACGCTTTATCCAACCTTGACATCTGGCAGCTCATTCAATCCGTTCCTCGGCTTTGACATTCCCGAACTTTACGAAAACATTGCCATTAAGCTCAAGGATAAAGGCTACAACGGCATTTATGTCGTTTATGATGAGTTCAGCAAATATCTTGAATCAAGCATCGCCACGGCGACCAACAGCGATATAAAGATGCTTCAAGACTTTGCCGAAAAGTGCGACCGAAGCGGTTCTACCCAAATCCACCTTATGCTTATCAGCCATAAAGACATTGCCAACTACATAGACGGCAATCTCTCGAAAGATAAAGTTGACGGATGGCGTGGCGTTTCGGGTCGCTTCAAGCACGTCAATCTTCACAACAACTACTCGCAGATGTACGAGATTATCTCAGCGGTCGTCCACAAGAATGAACAGCTTTGGGGTGATTTCAAACGGGCGAACAAGGAGCGTTTTGATGATTTGAAAGACCGTTTTATTAAAAACGGTTTGTTAGAACAACAGAGTGATGATGAGCTTGTAACAGCTATTGAGGGGTGCTATCCGCTTTATCCGATTTCAACATTCATCCTGCCCCGGCTGTCCGAAAAAGTGGCGCAGAACGAGCGCACTCTGTTCACTTTTCTCTCGTCCGATGACAAACACACTTTGCCTGCGTTTCTCAAGAGCATGAAAGATGACTTTGCTTTGCTCACACCGGATTTTATTTATGACTATTTTGAGCCGCTTTTCCGCAAAGAGCCATACACCAGTGAAATCCACAAAATGTATAAGCTCACGACAAGCATATTACGCAAAGTTGAGGAGAAGTCCCTCCATTCAAAAATAATCAAGACCATATCACTCATTTACCTCGTGGAGCAGTTTGAAAAGCTGCCGCCGATTGTTGATGTGATTGCCGATGCGTTCCGTGATGCAATGAACGACTCGAAAGAAATTGACCTTGCTTTGAAAGATCTCATAGACAATGAGTGCGTTGTCTATCTCAAGCGGAGCAATAACTATCTGAAAATAAAAGAAACAAGTGGCGTTGATATCCGTGAGGAAATCGAAAAATATAAAGTTCAACGACTGGCAAATTCTAAAGTAACAACTATGCTGAACGAATCAACCTTTGACAGTTTCCTTTATCCTACGGCTTACAACGATGACAATGACATCATCCGTTATTTTGATTTTAAGTTCATTGATAGCGCGGAGTTCTTCTCGGTGAAAGATTGGAGTAAGCATATTGCCAAAAGCAAAGCCGATGGCGTTATTTATGCAATCGTCCCCGATAACCAAACTGATATTGAAAAAATTAAGAAAGCAATTCTATGCGATACGTCACCGCAAAAGAGAACGGTCTTTGTTCTGCCCAAACAATTCATTGAAATTAGCAAAGATGCTCTTGACTATGCGGCGGTTACTTATTTGAAGAACGAAGCCGCCGACACGGACGATGAAATCCTCAATGACGAATATTCCATCTATGTTGATGACTTGTCAGAGGTTGTCGGCAGCTTCATCAATAATTATACACGACCTGAAAATGGAAGCGCAATGTATTTCTATGATAGAAAGCAGTTCAATTTTCAACGCAAGGCACAGCTTACAGGGCTTTTGTCTGATATATGCAAGAAAGTATTTTCAAGAACGCCTGTAATCAATAACGAATCCGTCAATAAGAACGAGCTGCCTACCGTGGCGGTCAACAGTAGAACAAAGATACTTGCCGGACTTTTGGCGAACGAATTAGCACCTAGCATCGGACTATCCGGCACAGGGCAGGATGTTTCTATTATGAGAAGCACACTGCTTCAAACTGGCGTATTGTTAAATATTGATACCGACCCTGTTGTCGAACTAAAACCCAACGATGCACCGATGCGTGATATGCTCTCTGAAATAAGCTCGTTCTTCACCAAGAAAGCCGCAAAGAAAGGCGGGACGGGTTTTCAAACGCTCTACGATACCCTCACCCTGCACGAGAATGGCTTTGGACTAAAACTCGGCGTTATACCCATCTACATTGCCCTTGTGCTTCACCTTTACAAGAAGAATCTTGTCATCCTCTATCGTGGAAACGAGGTTAAAATCACGCCGGAGCTTCTCAACGACATCAACGAGAATCCAAGCGAATATTCGGTCATTCTTGAGGATTGGGGCGAGGAAAAGGCAAAGTACATGGCGCAGCTTGAGGAACTCTTTGCGGAGTTCGTGACCGAGCGCGAAAAGTCATACAACAGTTTCACTTATCTTTTACTTGCGATGAATCGTTGGTTTATTTCATTGCCGAAGCACGCAAAAGAAATGGCCACGATATTCAAAGCAGACGGCAAAAACGAGAAGATCGATATTGCTCAGAGAAAATTCACAAGCAGTTTGAAACAACTCAATCCGAATCCTCGTGAATTCCTATTTGAAACAGTGTTCGACATTTATGGGTTGAAAGAGTTTACGGTCAATGTCGTCCCCATCATCCGTGACACCAAAGACCAATATGACAATGCAGTGAGCAACCTCATCAAAGAGCTTATCGTTTCGGTCAAGATGATATTTTCGTCCGGCAAGCCAAATGGAAGCCTGACATCAATCATCAAAGACTGGTGTGAATCTTTGAGCGACAGGACAAGGCAATACCTTTATTCAGGCAGTGAGAATAACATCCTTGAACTGATGAAGAACATTACGAACGATGAAAGCACGTTCGTCCAACGGCTTGCTAAGGCGGTTACTTACCTACGGATTGACGATTGGAATAACGATACGGTCGATGTATTCCTGCGGGATTTGCAGGCTTTCAAAAGCACCATTGAGGATTTCAACAGTTGCAAGGAAACGGATGCCGATGGCTCGACATCGTATGAGATTATCATCACCAACGCTAAAGGCGAGAAGATTCCAAAACGCTTTGACAAGACAGAATACAGCGACAAAGCAAAACTACTACTAAACGAAATGACTGCCTACATTGATGAGTACGGGCAGTCGATTACCGAGCAGGAAAAACGGCAAGTGCTGATTGAACTGCTTGAGAAATTATGTTAAAAATACTCTTCATTTGAAGAGGTAGGAGGATTGTGTCATGTTAAAAAATGAACAGAATATTATTGCCGAAGCAACAAAAGAACTTGTTAAACCTGTTTATGATGATGGGCTAAAACCTGGAGTAAAAGCAACAGGAAAGGCTTTAGGCACAATTCTTGATTGCTTTAATATGCTCTTAGCACCATTGGAACGGGCGCAACTTGCTTCTGTCGCAAAAACAGAAGCGTTTAAGAGAAGTTTAGAAATGAAATATGATGAAGTTCCACATGAAATGAAAAAAGAGCCTGATTTGAAAACGGTATATCAAATTGCTGACAAGTTAAAATATAACTTAGATAACGATACATTGCGTGATATGTTTGAAAATCTGTTAATATCAAGCATGATGAAAAAAAGCGTGGTTTTGCCATCTTATATAAATGCTGTGGATATGATGTCGGCTAAAGAAGCACACTTGTTTAAGTCGATTTATGATAGTATTTATAAAGAAGAATGGAAACGTGAAACATGTTATTATTTTGCACATTTGCACATATGCGACACAGGTTCTCATGTTTCTCGATTTAATAAGCTCTTTGCAATGACGAGCATTGCGCAAAAGGAAGAATACTCTTATCCAATTATTAACATTGACACTTCTACTATGCAATTTACGGCAGTAGAGTTCAGACAGTGTTATTCCATGTTAGCAAAATTGGAACTAATCGAGAGCAATTCTATGTTTTTCACGAAAACAAACTCCTTTGAAATAAATAGTAACATAACTGTTTATACTCATATGAACAAACAGTATCTTGATATTTTACTCGACTTAGAGGACGTGAAAGAATGGATTGAAAACGATGTCAGGTCATCTAACAAGCCGTTACCGAGGTGTTATACTATAAATGCTAATGCCTGTACATCCTCATCGTTCGGTTCAGAATTGTATGAAATACTAAGATATAATAAACCAAGTAGAATTGTTTATAATGATTATAAAATATTTTAGTTAGCAATTAACAAATTGGAGGTGAACACAATGAGCAATACCGCTTATTTCGATAACGCCGCAACAACTTTCCCAAAGCCGGAGGAAGTCTACCGGTTCATGGACAGTTTCTACCGTGAGTGTGGAGTGAATGTCGGCCGTGGACAGCACAAATTAGCTTCCAAGGCGGCGGCGTTGGTTACGGACACACGGAAAATGATTCTCGAATTGAACCACTGTCCGAATAGGGCGGTTGTGTTCACGCCGTCTGCGACCGAAGCGTTGAACGTGATCCTTAACAGTGATATTAATAGGGGCAAGACGAACATATACCTCTCACCATTCGAGCATAACGCTGTGATGAGGGTCATCAACCATTTGCAAAAAAAATACGATATAAGCATCGACACCCTCGCTTTTGACAAAACTGCGCTCTCGTATGACCTTAAGCAGATAGAGCAGCAATTCAATGATACTAAGCCCGATGTCATGGTAGTCAGTCACGCAAGTAATGTTTGCGGAATCCTTGCCCCTGTCACTAAACTATGTGCGTTGGCAAAAGCGCATGGTTCCATTACAATCATAGATATGTGCCAGACGATGGGCTTAGTTGACACGAATTTGAACAACGAGAACATAGACTTTGCCGTGTTCGCTGCTCATAAAACGTTGTATGGTTCGATGGGAATGGGCGGCTTCATTTGCGACAAATCTGCAAAACTTGAGCCTCTGCTGTATGGCGGAACAGGTCTTGATTCAAGCAACTTGAATCTGCCTGATACCATTCCCGAAAGGTATGAAGTTGGCACTCCAAATCTTCCGGCAATAGCAGCGTTGAACGCCGCTTTGAAATGGATGAGTGAGATAGGCATCGGTGCAATACATGAGAAAGAGCAAGCAAATCGCCGCCGACTGCTTGAGGTGCTTGCGAGGTTTGAAAATATCAAGCCCGTCTTTGTTACGCAGGACGAAAATAAATCAATCGGTGTTGTGTCGTGCTTGTTTGACGGGTATAGCAGCGATAGTATTGGACAAGTCCTCAGCGACAAAGACATCGCCGTTCGGACTGGATTGCACTGCGCCCCACACGCTCATAAATTCATGGGAACTTATCCTGCCGGAACAGTGCGCTTTAGTGTTGGATATTTCAATACCGAAAGCGACTTTGAGCGGTTAGAGAAAGCCTTAGAACACATTCACGAAAACTCGTGAGGAAGGAGCCGTTATGAATCTGCAAGAAGTTGAAATCAAGCAATCATACAGAACATCGGCAGATAATATCCCAAAGGATTTTTATGTGCCGCTTCTTAGCCGCGCCGTTTCTTATCAGAGAGCGGTGGGATTCTTTTCGTCATCAATCTTGAGCAAGATTTCGACCGGCATATCAACCCTTGCAAACAACGGCGGTAAAATTCAATTAGTCGCTTCTCCAAAGCTATCTGATAAAGACATCGAAGCCATTCGCAAAGGCTATCAGATGAGGGATGAAATCCTGCGTAACGCAATCATACAAGAAATGACTGAACCCCAAACACCATTTGAAAAGAAGCGCCTTAACCAGTTAGCGAACCTAATTGCGGACGGCATTTTAGATATTAAGATTGCGTTCACCGAAAAGAACAAGCACATCGGTATGTACCACGAGAAGATGGGCTTGATAAAAGACGACAACGACAACATCGTTGCCTTTTCGGGGTCTATGAACGAATCGTTGACCGCCGTGTCCATCAACTACGAATCTATTGATGTTTTTTGCTCGTGGAAAAGCTATGAGCAGTTTGAGCGAGTGGAGGAAAAGAAAGCGGCATTTTCGGCGATTTGGAATAATGATGAGCTTGATATTGTTGTTTTGGATTTCCCCGAACTGAGCGATGAAATCATACAGAGATATAAACGCGAAGCTGTCGAATGCTATGAAGACTATGACGAGGAGTTTGAAGACGAACAGCTTCTACCGCAGGAGCAAAGAAGAAACGGCGCAATAATTCCCGTAAATTTCAAATTGCATGACTATCAAGAAGGTGCTATTGACGAATGGGAACGGCAGAATTTTCGTGGCATATTCGACATGGCAACAGGAACGGGAAAAACCTATACTGGACTTGGTGCGGTAGCTCGGCTGTGCGATGCACGTGAAGATAGATTAGCCGTTATAATCGTCTGTCCGTATCAGCACTTAGTTGAACAATGGGTTGAGGATATTGAGCGATTCAACATTAAGCCCATTATCGGATATAGTTCGTCACCTCAAAAGAATTACCCTCAGCTATTGGAGGATGCCATTCGCGACCAAAAGCTGAAAGTGAGAAACAAAGAATTTTTCTGTTTCGTCTGCACGAACGCTACCTTTGCCTTGAACAAAACTCAGCAAATGCTTTCAAAGATTCGGGGCGATACTCTGCTGATGGTGGATGAAGCGCATAACTTTGGAGCTGAACGACTTAGCAATTTGCTCTTTGAACGATATAAATACCGATTGGCACTTTCGGCAACTCTTGAACGGCACAACGATGAGGAAGGAACGACACGGCTCTATAAGTTCTTTGGCGAGAAGTGCATTGACTATCCTCTTGACCGTGCGATTGATGAAAAGAAGCTAACGAAATATAAATACTACCCGATTATTACGATTTTGAGCGAACCCGAATTGGCCGAATACTCTCAGCTCTCCTACGAGATAAGCAAGTGCATGATTTTTGATAAGCAAGGCAAACGCAAGCTGAGTGAGAAAGGAAAACGGTTGGCTCTCAAACGAGCAAGACTGGTCGGCGGTGCGGCCGACAAGCTAACTCAGCTTGAGGATTACATCAAATCCTATGTCGATGATAAGCATTTATTAGTCTACTGCGGAGCGACAACCATCCTGCCGGATAATCAAGACTTCTCCGATACTGATGATGAGGATATCCGACAAATAGATGCAGTCACCGACTTGCTCGGAAACAAGCTCGGAATGAATGTCGCACAGTTTACCTCTCGTGAGGATGTGCAGAAGCGCGAAGTGCTAAAACGGGAGTTCGCTGCCGGTGTGACAATGCAAGCTCTTGTTGCGATTAAGTGTTTGGACGAAGGTGTCAATATCCCGAAAATAAAAACTGCTTTCATCCTTGCAAGTACAACAAATCCAAAAGAGTATATCCAACGCAGGGGGCGTGTGTTGCGACTGGCTGAGGGTAAAGAGTTCGCTGAAATCTATGACTTTATCGCTTTGCCAAGACCCTTAAACGAGGTTCACTCCATAACCGATGAGCAACTACGGCGTGAGTTGACCCTTGTGAAAAACGAAATTGCTCGCACTGAGGAGTTCGCAAGGTTAGCAATCAATATGGTTCAAGCTGAAAGCGTTATAAATCAAATAAAGGAAGCGTATTCAATCAACGAATACTTACTACAATACGAGGAGGATTACACAAATGGCTGATTTTACCCAAATCGACATTGACAGCGAGAAGGTTCAACGGATGCTCGCAAAGCTAATCATGCGTGAAAAGACCAATCTGCAAACACGCGAAAAAACCGATGCTCAAATGGTGCAGATGATTAAAAAAATGATTGAGGAGGAAGTCGAATGTTACTGAAAAAATTAGTTATAAAGGACTTCCGTCAATTTAAGGGAGAACAGACAATCCACTTTGCCGATGACAGCGAGAAAAATGTCACAATCATCATGGGCGACAACGGAACGGGCAAAACTACTCTCGCTCAAGTGTTTACCTGGTGTCTGTACGGCGAAACATCCTTTGAGGATAAAGTCCTGCTATGTAAATCAACCTCAGCGAAAATGCTTCCGAATGAAATCGAAACGGTACGAGCAGAATTGACCCTAAAGCATAACAATGTTGAGTACACGGTCATAACGGTTCAAAAGCATGTCAAAGATTCAAACGGAACAATAAAACCATCGGGGCAGATTACAAGAGAGATTGCTTTCAAAAAGCCGGATGGTCAGCGCGATTATGAAAAGTCGTTGGACATCGAAATTCGGATTAAAGAGATTTTGCCTAAAGAGCTTGCAAGATACTTCTTTTTTGACGGTGAGCGCATCGAAAAAATGAGTAAAGAAATAGCTCGCGGTCGTAGCGCAGAATTCGCAGGAGCTGTCCGTAGCTTGCTTGGATTAAGCGCATATACATCGGCTCTTGCTCATTTGAACGGCAGGAGCAACAACTCTGTCTTGAAATCATATGGAGATAACTTTGATTCAAAGAGCGACAGCAAACTGGCTGATTACAGTCGGCAAATTTCTGAGTTGGAAAGTAAGATTGATGGTATTGACCAACGCCTTGCTGCCATTGAGGACGAAAAAACTACCGCCTTGGATAAATGCGCCGACCTCACCGACCGCATAGCGAGCAATAAGGACAGTGAAACCCTTGCGAAGCAAAAGACAAAACTGATTCAAAAGAGGGATGCTCTCATCAACTCAAGAACCTCACGCATTGTAAATGTGTTAAGAGCATTTAACACAGGCGCACCGAGCTACTTTGCCAAAAGGATGATGAAAGATGCTCTGTTGGCTTTATCCGAAGTCGATGCACTTGACAAGGGCGTTCCATCTATTGACGATAAAACGATTCAATACATAATAGATATGAAAAAATGTATCTGCGGTGCTGATGTGTTGGCAGGAAATGAAGCGTTTGCAGAACTAAACAATCTGCTGAACTACATACCACCGAAGTCCATAGGCACTTATGTTGGCGAGTTTGCCAATCACTGCGAGAATAAGTCCCGCGGTGTTGAAAACTTCTTTGATGAGTTCTGCGATAATTTCAAGTTTGTCAGAGAGTTTGATGAAACCAAAGCGGAATATGATACTGACATTGATAAAATCGAAAAAAGGCTTGTCGGTCTTGAAAGTGTTGGTTGTCTGCAAGCCGACCTTACGAGGTATGAATCGGCAGTCAACAAACTTGACAATGAACGGGACTCTCTCAATATCCAAAAAGGCGGTCACAGCAGAGATATGAAAGAAGCCGAAGCCGCCCGAAATGAACTGGCAAACAAAGACGAAACGAACCGCAAGACTTTAGTTTACATGGCATATGCAAAGCATATGTACGATGTGCTTTCAGATCAGTATACAACAGAAGAAACAAAGATTAGAACGCAGTTGCAAGATACGGTAAACGACCTTTTCCAAAACATCTACAACGGCGGCTTTTCGCTTTCTCTTGATGAAAAGTACAATGTTCAAGTCAATGTCATCGACCAGTCTGAGGGGTTTTCTGAGGAAGTCGAAACATCAACGGCACAGAGTATTTCCGTGATTTTCGCTTTCATCGCCGGAGTAATCAAAATGGCGCGTATGAGCCAACAGGCAGAAAACGCATTGCTCATATCAGAGCCATATCCGCTTGTTATGGATGCGCCACTTTCGGCTTTTGACAAAACGAGAATCAAAACCGTTTGCGAAGTCCTTCCTGCTGTTGCAGAGCAAGTCATAATCTTCATCAAAGACACCGATGGCGACTTAGCTGATGAAAACCTCGGAAGCAAAGTTGGCAAGCGTTATATCTTTGATAAGAAAAACGAATTTGAAGCCTACATAGTTTAAGGAGGATATGAAAAATGATTTTTAATGGTGACTATCAATTCAAAGGCTCACACGCTGAAAAGGTAAACCGCTTGACAGCGGACATCGGTAAGTCAAACAAGAGCCTGTTTAACAGAAATCTTGACGTCTATATCCTCGCTCCGATTGTCGGCTTTCTATACAGTCGGACAAGCGACTTTGATTCAAGTGGAAAAACGGCTAACATCCTATTCGATGCGATGTCAAAGGAGTTGGAAACGCTCAAGTTCAATTACAGGCTTATCATCTTGCTTGACAAAAAGCACGAGCCAATCTTTGACAACAGGATTGACAGAGCATTTCGATTCTTCGGAAAAGAGCAAGCTATCCCCGATGAAGAACGCTATGAAGCATATGTCCGCGGCGGCGTTGACATTCTGTTTGAAAAGCTGATTGAAAACTCAAACGCAGAGGACGATTATCTTAAAAAGCTCTATGACTTCATGGAGGAATTTGAAGATAGATACGGACAAAATACGGATGAAATCATTGACCTTTGTCGGTTGGCGAGGAGTTAAATGAATGGATGGTGCGAAGCGCAATCAAATCATTGCAACTTTATATGATTGCTATAAGGCGAACGGCTTCATTACAGAAAATGAAGCCCTATCGTTATTTTCGCAACATCGAATTCCACTTCATCAGATAGATTCCATCACGGCGCATCTACTCACATTGGGCGTTATCATACAAGATGACGATGAGGTCGAGGAACTGTATGTAGACAGAAGCAAAATTGACTACGATAAGTTTTTCGATGAAGTTATCGAAGCAGAGCCAGAGCTTAAGCCGTTCATTGAATATGTTAGAGGAATCACCCCACCCCAACCGCGTGAGTGGCGAAAACTGCTGCCCCAGGCACAGAACGGCAATGAATATGCAAAAAATCGGTTGATAGAAATGTATTTGCGCTTAGTCGTTCGGACGGCATGGTATTATAGCAATAAGTATCACTTCTCTTTTGAGGATGCGTTGCAGGATGGACTTATCGGAGCAATTACCGCCATTGAAAAATTCAATCCTGCCGACCACGCAAATTACGCTACTTACTACCCTTTATGGGTGACGCAAATTATAAACCGAAATGCATGGCTGCCGAATAACCCTACCTATTTCCCGGTCCACATCAAAGAAAAGCTGTTTTCCATCATTGATGAGGTTGAACAACATTATTGTGAGCATTGCCCTAATGCTGATAATCAGGTATGTCAGCAGCTTGCTAAAGGTATCAGCCTAAAGCGTGAATGGACAATTGAAGAAACGGAACGGTATATTTTCTACCTCATGTGTTGGAGTAGTCTTGATGAAATGATAGACAATGATGATGAGCCTTGCGATGGCGGCGTTTTCTACGATGATTTGTTGGATGAAGTAGATACTGATCTATCCATGATATTGCTGATGGAGCTGATAAACGAATTAAAACCTCGTGAAAAGGATGTAATCCTTATGCGCTTCGGCTTCACCGATAAGGGTAATATGACATTAGGGGAAGTCGGCGGCGTTTTAGATGTAACGAGGGAGCGTGTTAGGCAAATTGAAACAAAGGCTTTTAGGCGTATAGGCAAGAGAATTGCACTAAATTCATAGCCGATATAACGAGAAAAAGACTTTCTGCGCAGTGTAACATAGGCCGGATGCACTTCGAGTCCGCTTGTTTATTTTCAAACTCTGCCTTGCTTTTTCCCGCGTAATCGTTTATTATAAACAAAGAAACATCAACGCATGAACCATGAAATAAACCCAATTACAACACCCAATTTTTCGCTGTGGTGAAGATCATTGAAGCCGCGCGGAAAGTGTTTCGCAAGGTCAACGAAGAACTCATCCGCATGTATTAGCATATGGGCGAGTATCTAAAGTGATGCCATGCGAACGGCTGGATATGGTGATGACCTCAGCAATTTTACGAAACTTATTTGGGAGATGAGACTGTGTCAACACTGTTGACACAATTGCTATTGGCTCAAAGATTTTCCCACACACCATTCACTGCAAGCCATTTCCCACCAAACAAATCGTCGCTCTCAACTGCGGCCAAAAACACAGCACCCAAGAATCCGTCCATCACCGCAAGCACGTCTTCAAATGCCGTGGCCGGGGCTTGGATTTTCTTCAAAAATGCCGCCCATTTCTTGTGCATATCCGCATCGTTGGCAAGGGCTGTTACTTGCGCAAAGTCGGTGGCGGTATAGTTGCGCTCTCGGTTGGCAAAGGTCTTTCGCAAAGCTTCACACAAGGTTGCGCCATCAAAGTCGAACTTATTTGCCAAGTAGTAGATGTCGTAGTAGTCCTTCATCCGGCTGGAAAACGCTTTCAGATATAGAATCGCATCCAACTTTTCGGCGATGGTCGTTTCCACGGAGTAGGTATTCACCACTGGGGGCGCAAAGTCATCAAGTTGCGTTGGAATTTCCCGTTTTTCCTGCTGGGGTATAATCACATCGCCTACACCGAAATCCACGCTAAAGACGGTTCTGGTATGCTTCACTCGTGCCACAAGCGTCGCGGTGATTCCTGCGTATTTCTTGGCCACGCTGATTTCCCCAACATGCGTTATCTCAAAGGTAATGAAGTCATTGCCTGTGTCGGCTTGGATAATTTCTTGCAGCACAGCAGAGAGTTTTTCGGGCGTGTTGGGGATGTTGCGCAAAAGAAAATCCACGTCCACCGTGGCGCGACTTTCAAATTGCGTGAGGGTGTAAAGAAATAACCCGCCTTTCAACACCATGTTTTCTGCATAAGGCGAGCACTGCAACCGCCGCAAGAACTCCTCTTGGCAAAACAGTTGCAGGCAAAGTTGATATGTGCGTCCGCTTTGCGCGGCCTTGTTTTTCAGTCGTGCAAGCACCGAAGCTCCTCTATCCGTCATTGAGCATTACCCCCATCACATCAATCATTTTTTTGTAAACACGCATCTCCTTGGCGTATTGTGCAAGGTTGCCCACGTTCTTTTTGCTGTCGTTGGTGTAGCCGTAAATCGCCTTGTTGAACAGCTCGGCGTCTATCTTTTCGCGATACTTAAAGCAATCGCAAATCGTGCGCTCGCGGTCATACACAGCAAGTGCAACACCGTTAAATTCGCCCGCGCTTTTGCCTAGCGCAAGTGCATCATCCTGAACAAAGTAGGGCTGTATGGGTGGGTAGTCCAGCTTCAGTCGCGAGCGCGAGAATGTGCGCGGAAACGCAAGCGACCACGCAAGCGGCGTTCTGTCGCTGTAGCCATAGTGGAACAGTGCCGAATGCATACATACCACCGCTTCAGGGTACAGCGTGGCGATGATTTGCTCATCTAGCACGACTTCATCCGCAAGGCAGTAATATCCCCGCCGAATGCGCAGCAACAGCCCTGCTTTGCACAGGTCGGCTACAATGTCCTTTGCGAGGCCGTTGGCGTGAAAATCAGCGATGCTGGCCACCCCGCCTACTTGCCGGATAGTTTGCTTGGCTTGATTGAGTTGTTTCATGCAATCACCTCTAACGATACACAAATATATTTCATTGTGTATTATTAGTAGTATACACCATTTCGCGGGAAAAGTCAATACCCATCTCTCGCTTTTTCTTGCGTATGAGATTGTGTCATCACTGGTGACACAATTGGTTGAACGATTTTATGCCCCGGCCACTACTGGAATTTTTACTGGAACTACAGCGAAATTTACTCAAAATCAGCGATACAGGCTGACACCGAAAAACCCAGAAAACGCAGATATATAAGGGTTTGCGTGCCGTTGCGTATCGCTGTGTTTTTGCCCAAAACTTTCTGGGGGTCAAGAGGCCGGGAGTTCAAGTCCCGTCTTTCGCACCATATTAAATGCTAAAATTTAATACCAAACGAGCCGCCTGTTATGGGTGGCTCGTTTGGTATATGTGGGCTAGAAAGCCGCGCTATCAAAGGGTTAGCAAAATGCGACAAAGCGTACACCGCAATCACGGCAACCGATATGTTGATTCTCAAAGGTTTATCTATGTTGCAAAATTGCATCGCCCCAAGCAATCCGAGCCCCCTGTCCGAACTCTTAAATTAAAGGTCATGCAAGATAAAACCGCGAGCCCCGCCTTTCGACACTGCCGAAAGGCGGGCGTCTTTGTCGCACGTAGGATTTTGACTAAAACAGCATATTGCTCGTGCTCACCATCACGGTATAGATGGTTTTTAGTGCCCACCGCGCGAAAGCGATGCCTATGTTGTGACAAATTTTTGCTGTCTAGCCAATGGGATGAAGGCAATTTCGCGTGCCAAATGCACAAAAAAAAGAAGCAACGGCATGTTTTTAAGGTTGTTTTGCGAAAAAAGTGTTGACAAATTATGTATTTTGTGATAAAATGGAAATGCGCAATAGGTGGACAAAATGCGCAAAATAATAGTAAGCGTCAAAAACGCATTTTTTTTGTAGAAATCTCTTGAAAAACCTATTGAGATATGTTATACTGAAGTTACAGGAATAAATTGGAAAACGGGGGTTTGTGTATGACGTTATCGAACAAAC
>Ga0123355_10000917_pt1 | contig 40814 bp, 31 predicted proteins | sample TergutEmb28metaG_3_FD_89872 | JGI IMG/M metagenome (GOLD analysis project Ga0123355, IMG submission 89872) | Embiratermes neotenicus P1 segment gut microbial communities from Petit-Saut dam, French Guiana - Emb289 P1 | ecosystem: Host-associated > Arthropoda: Insects > Digestive system > Gut ...
ATTTTTGCCAATTGAGGCGGCTCTGACGCGGCTTGCCATTAAGGCAAGCAAGGAGGGGCCAACGAAAAGTGGTGAAAATCTGACCGAAAAGGCGCCGTTGGCGGGGTTGAATACAGCTTCTTACTTATCTCTCACCTGTGCGCTTAGTTTCTTTTGTAGATTATCCACTATGCCGCGCAGGGGTTTTTGTACTTCCTTGTCGGTAAGGGTGCGGTCTTTTGCCCTAAAAACTAGGTTGTATGCCATAGACTTGTGGCCGGCTTCTATTTGCGGGCCTGTATATACGTCAAACAGCCTAATCTCTGTCAACAGTTGGCCGCCTCTTTCACGGATTGCTGTTTCTACATCCGCTGAAGTTATGGACTCTGGTACGACAAGTGCCAAGTCGCGGGTAAGCGCCGGGAACACAGACGGCGCGGTAAAACTTGCACGCGGGGCTGCCAAATCGTCCAAAGCTTCCAGGCATAGTACGGCTATATGGACATTGGTACCTATATTGTAGTTTTCGCATACTTGTGGGTGGAGCTGGGCTAGGTAACCAATGGGGGCAGGGTCCTGGTTCTTGGGCAAGGTTTGGATTAATGCAGTATAGCCTGGGTGGGTATATGGATATTGGTGGCGGGCAAAGCCGATGTTTTTAATGTTGAGAGTCGCGAGTAGTTCTTCTATGTCGCCTTTAAGGGACAAAAAGCCCATGTCAGCGCCGTACGCAGCCATTGTTAGGAATAGTGGCTCGTATGATAAGCCCGCTGGGTCATCTTTGTTGGCGTGGTATGTCTTTGAAACTTCGAATAGATATGCGGCTTGGTTGCTGTTGTTAAAGTTACGGGACAAGCTTTCCAGCAAGCCGTTTAAGGTCAGGGTGCGCATGATGCTCATGTCCTCACCCAATGGGTTTTTTATTACCATAGCATTGCGGTCGTCATGGCCTTGGGGTAGCAGTAGTTTGTCGTAAACTTTTGTGCTTTCGAACGGGAATGTTTTGGCCTCGTAGTAGCCTAGCGCTACAGCGGCTTGCCTGACTTGTGACACAAGCCGGCGAGCCGGACCGCGAGTTACCGGTTTCCTGGTTTGCTCGCCATCTACGATTTGCACGTACCGGGAGGGTATGCGGTTGAGCCCGTAAAAGCGGCCTACTTCTTCTGCAAGGTCGGCTTCGGCGGTTATGTCTGCACGGGAAGTTGGGATTATGGCTTCGTAACCCGCGGTTGTTTCGATACCCACACGATTTAGATATGCACATATTTCGCTTGTGGGAAGCTCATCTTCTGATAGCCCCAGTATGCGGCTTATTTTGCTTGGTGTGAAAGTAAATGTCTTGGGGGCACGCTCTTGGGGATATGCGTCTACCATACCTGGGACGACTTTGCCGCAGCCCAGTTCTTCGACTAGTTCCATTGCCCTGTTTGCGCAGATTATTGCCATGTTTGGATCTAGACCTTTTTCGTAGCGGGCAGAAGCGTCTGTACGCATACCCAATTGGCGCGCGCTAAGGCGTATGTTTGCAGAATCGAAATTGGCGGACTCGAACAGTATCATTTTTGTATCGTCTGTTATGCGAGAGTTTTCGCCACCCATGATACCGGCTATGCCTATTGGTTTCTCGTGGTCGGCTATTAGTAGGGTTGTGGGGGAAAGTTGACGCTCTACTCCATCTAGTGTAGTAAATTTTTCGCCAGGCATAGCAGTGCGCACAACTACTCCGTGCTTGCCGTCTTTGTTGGCCACGGCGGTGATATCAAAGGCATGCAAGGGCTGGCCATATTCCAGCATTACGTAGTTGGTTATATCTACGATGTTGTTTATGGGCCTTAACCCTGACATTATAAGCCTACGGCGCATCCATTTTGGGGATGGGCCAATGCGTACGTCTGTTATTATCCTGGCTATATACCGTGGGCAGCGCTTTGGGTCACGGATATCTACTGTTACATAATCCAAGGCTTGGCCAGGGGCTTCTTCTTTTACCAATATCTCTGGGGCTATGAAGGGCTGGTTATACAGTGCGGCGGCTTCCCTTGCCACGCCTATTACAGCGTTGGTGTCTGGCCTGTTGGATAGGATGTCAAACTCCAGCACTTCGTCTGCTAGGCCCAAGTAGGGCTTAGCATCTGCGCCCAAAGGTAAATTGTGCGGCTCTGGGAAAACGTATATGCCATCCTCTGGCGCTTCTGGGTAGTCTTCTCTTGTGTAGCCCAGTTCTTCTACAGAAACTAGCATCCCGTTTGACTCTAGGCCACGCATCTTGGTTTTCTTGATTTTTAGGCCGTTTGCCAATGTCGAGCCGTTAACGGCTACGGGTATGGTATCACCTAATTTTAGGTTGTCTGCGCCGGTGATAATTTGCAAGACCTCTGTGCCAATGTCTGTTTTGGTAACCCATAGCTTGTCTGCGTCTGGGTGCTTTTCTAGGGAGGTTATTTTGCCTATTACTATGCCGGTGATTTCTGCGTCTGGTTGGGTTATGCCTTCTACCGCCAAGCCTATGTTGGTTATTTTTTCGGAGAATTGCTTTGCGGTGTCTTGGATTGGGGTTAGGGCTTTTAGCCAGGAAATTGGGATATTCATATTTTTGCACCTTTCTGGGTTTTGGGTTTTGATGATTGGAACAAAAGCGATTTTCCGGCCTAAAACTGCCCTAAAAACTGCATATCATTTTCGAAATATAGCCGTGGGTCTGTAATGCCATACAGGGCAGAGGTTATCCTGTCTACCCCTAGCCCGAAGGCGTAGCCGCTATATATTTCTGGGTCTATGCCGGACATTTTTAGCACATTGGGGTGCACCATGCCGCAGCCCCACAGCTCTACCCAGCCGCTGCTTTTGCATACGCGGCAGCCTGTAGGGCTTCCGCCACAAGCATAGCAAGTGATATCTACCTCTGCGCTAGGCTCTGTAAACGGGAAGTGGCTGGGGCGCAAGCGTATACGAGAATCCGGGCCAAAGACATGCCTAACTATGAGTTCGAGCATACCCTTCAAATCACCAAAATTTACGCCCTTGTCTATAACCAACCCTTCCATCTGGTGGAAGGCGGGGGTATGTGTCGCGTCTATTTCGTCCCGGCGGTAGGTCATGCCAGGCACCACTACCCTTATCGGGGGTTTTTGGCTTTCCATTGCCCGCACTTGCATGGGGGATGTGTGGGTACGCAGCAGTAAATTATCGTTGAAATAGAATGTATCGGCTTCATCCCTTGACGGATGGTTGTGTGGGGAGTTGAGCGCGTCAAAGTTATGGTAGACCGTTTCCACATGCGGGCCTTCTAATACATCGAAGCCCAGGCTGGTGAATAGTTCTTCCATTTGGGCATAGACGGTGTTTATCGGGTGAAGGCGGCCTATTTTGCGCCTATGGCCAGGGAGGGTAACGTCTATAGACTCTGTGGCCAGGGCACTGGCTTGCTGGCTTTGTGTAATTTCTACTTTAGCGCTTGTTATGGCATTGGTTGCCCAGTCACGTAGCTCGTTTGCAGCTTGGCCAGCTTGGCGACGCTCGTCTGGCGGCAGTTCGCCTAAGGATTTTAGTAGGGTTGTTATTTCGCCGCTTTTGCCAAGCAGGCTTACGCGCAAGGCTTCTAGGGCGGGCAGGTCTGTTGCCGCTTGTAGTGCGGCTTCTATTTGATTGCGTGTTATTGATAGTTTGTCGGTCATGGGGTTGTCCTTTCTTGAGCTAAGCTTGGTAAAGGGGGAATTGCTATATTTCTCATGATTATAGCAAAAAAAAGCTGGGTGATAAACACCCAGCTTTTAATATTGCATGATATGTTCAATGACTTGCTGATACCTCTAATTACCTGACAGGCAACGTATCAACCCTATATATATGCACACCCTCGTCGTAGATGGCTGTGATGCCTTGGATATGGGATACGATAGCGTTAATTTCCATCCATAGCATACCGTTTCTTAATGTTGGCTCGCCGTCCATTAGATTATCGGCCCCGTTTATTTGCAGGTGAGTTTGGCCAATGTTAGCAACCATTTTGTTTTTGCCGGATATGACCGTTAGCATATGGGTGACTTGGTCGTAGGTATAGTCTAACGCGCCGGGGAGAGTTGACTTGATGCGGTCTAGGATAATAAGTATAGGTCCCCACACCGCGCCATTTAGGTACAATGTACGGTTGCCTTTGGTATCCACCTCGTGCCCGTTGTTGATTACTACACTACAGTAGACACGGCTGTCTGGTGTATATTTGCTTGCGTCTGCTTGGGGTATGGGTGCAAATGTAAAATCGTTGGTGGGTATGGTTTTGGTTTTTGATGCTTCTAGGACTTGCGGCTCACTCTTGCTTATTGCGGTGGCGCTGTAAGGTATGCTGTTTAGCTTGGCCTTGCCTGATATGCCGTTCCCTGACACACCTTTCATTGAAGCTTTGAGTGTGATTTCACTAGCACTTACACCCGCCTTTATAAATACCCTGTTTGTCCCGCATTCTGCATATACAAAATTTTGATGGATAGGGCTGTCGTTTTTGCCGTAACCGTTGTAGCGCCCGCTATTGTACCCACCCATAAACTGTGCAGGGCCGCTTATTTGGAAGTCTATTTTGCCCATACACAGTGGGCATATGTTTCCGCTTTTGTCCAGGATTTCTATGTCGCAATATGCTATGTCTGTTCCGTTTGCAAGAAGCCCTTCTGCACCCATATGGGGTGTTATGCGGATACTTTCTGGTTGGCTGGCGGTGTTAATCCTGTCGTTTACTATAGTATTGTCGTAGGTGTACCCAATTGCGGAAATATACCCTTCGCTGCCGCTATCAGGGCTGGGGGTTATGTCAATGCCATCAAACTTGAATATAAACGTATTATGCGGCTTGTCGCATACCCCTACCAGCTCGCCGTTTACATATAGCTCTACCTTTGCAATGCCGTAACTTGCGCATACATATACGGTTTTGTTTTTGGGGTCGCGGAAGGCGTATTCGCCAGTTTTTGCGTACACGCCGTTTTCTAAGGCTTTGACCGGGTACTTGTAGTTAACCCCGTCTTCGGCTGGGTAATTCCAGTGGCCAAGGATTTTTACTTCCGGCTTGCCGGACTGCATTACCCTAAAAACATCAAAGTTTTGTTTTTTTAACCTTACCGGGTCTACCCTGCCGCTCATCCTTGCGTTTTCGCTACCGGCTTGCCTACCGTGCTGGGCGGAGTCTGTCCAACATAGCGCCCCTGCAGAGGAATAGAGGTTTTTGCCAGACGCGCCACCTACCCTGTCATTAAAAAATTCGCTATAACCTCTTGCGGTTGCTAGGGCAAAGTCCTCTGCCGTGAGGTCGTGACAGTCTATTCCTATTTCTTTTCTTCCGCCTGGGCCGGCCCATTTGTTGTCGTAATCAAAGTCTGGTGGGGAATAATCGTCCCACACCCTTCTTGGGGACTCTTCGCGGGAGTACTCTGTCTCAAGTATGGGCATTGCGGCTGCTATGCCGTGACCGGCATGGCGGTTGAGCATGGTGCTTACATATTCTGTTTCTGCTACTACCTCCGGCCTGTTGATAGTGCGGCAACCCATAAGACGGCCACCGTGTGGGTCCAGGGCCAGCCTTAGCGCAGTCATTTCGCGCATATGGGCTTTGCCTATAGAATTGTTGCCGGCCTCCCAAAACAAAATAGACGGGCTGTTGCGGAAGTAAATAATAATATCGCGCATAAGCTCCACACGTTGGTCCCACTGGCGGCCATGGTTTTCGCGCTCTTTGTCGCCAGCGGGCTGTACGCATACTACACCGTACCTGTCCAGCGCACGGATATCTGCAGGACATGCGGCTACGTGCATCCAGCGGATGAAGTTGGCGTTACTTTCCCTTATCAGCTTTGCGTCCATGTCCTTTAGCCAGTCGTTGGCCACGCCTATAGCTGCCCACTCGTTGCTGGAGCGTTGGGCATAACCTGTCAGCCATGTGTTTTTGCCGTTTAATTTTAGGCCGGTGGTATTGTTGTATTCCATTTTCCTGAAACCTGTCGTGGTTTTGATGGTATCTACAACAGTGCCATCTAGTATAAGGTGAGTATACACATCGTACAGGTATGGCGTATTTATGTCCCAAAAGTTAAGGTTTGTGATTTTTTCTTGGCCATGGGCTACAGTTACTTCTTGCGAGTCTGTTATTGTTGGTGCTACTAGGGATTCATCGTCTACTGGCGTGAAGCAGTTGTCATGAAACTTGTATGCATCCTTTGGTGTGATAGTCATAGGCGGTAGCGGCGGCAAGTTGGCAGGGGCGATATGCGTAGGTGCAGCTTTAATTACCCCTATTGTGTTGCCATCGTGGTCTACAATATGACTTTCTAGTGTGGCTGTTACCGGCGCGTTTGTTTCGTTGCGGACTTCTGCTTCTACGTTTATTACTGCACTTTTATTGGCAAAATCAAAATCATGTGCGTACACATACACGCCTTTTGTTTGCAGGTTGCTGTAGACGTTGAGTGTCAGGTATACCTTAGGCTTGATGTGGATGCGGATATTTTTTGTAAGACCGCCTACAGAGGGGTTGAAGTCATTGCAGTTCCAAAAATACCCTACCCCTTGGTTCTGGGGTGGCACGGTGCCAGGGACTTGTTGCGCTTGGAAATTTCCCGGCTCGGCATTTTCGTGGTTGGGAGTTTCTGCTGCGCAAGCGTCTATGTTGCGGGTGGCTGTGTTGTCTGTGGCTATGGCTATAACATTGTCGCCGCCATGGTTGATATATGGCGAAATATCAAAGGCAAAGGGTGCAACACCGTTTTCCGAAAAACCTGCGAGTTTACCGTTTACATATAGGTAGCAAGTTTGACGGATGCCTTCAAACTCTATGATTATTTTTTTATCGTCGTCAGAAGTTGAAGGCAGCTGGAATGCCTTGCGGTAAAATGCAACGGTACGGTTTTGGCCTGTACCTGCGTCCTCTATACGGTTTACAAACATGTCGCCGTCGTTAAAGGTATGTGGGATGCCTACATCTTGCCATTGACTGTCGTCGTAGTCTGGCTCGTAAAAATACCGGCCTTGATAGTCACGCTTTGCCTCTAATGCGTTTTTGTGCGGATATGCATTGGCCAGCATGAATTTCCAGCCATAGTTGAAATTGAAAACGTTGAGTTTATCCTTCATCATTTAATTCATGTCTCCTTAATCGGCGAAATAAATTTTTGGCACAGGCAACTCCATATTAAGCACCTTGTCGCGGATATCTTCCCCAAGATAGAAACCTAGATGTGGCGGCTGGTTGTATACTGTGTTTTGCCAGTTGGCGGCAAGGCGATATACCGGGTCGTGCATTAGGGTATAAATCACATACTCTGTTGGGATGTCTGTAGTGTAGATGCGCAGGGCGTTATCGTCTTGTGTACGCACAATAACTTCCTCGCGCCAGTCGCCAAAAATGTCTGCAGACAAGCCGGGGTTGGCCTTTGTACCGTTGTTGGAAACCGTACCGGTAAGGGTCAAAATTTCATCTAAACTTCCGCTTTCCTTAGCAGACGGTGAACCTGCACTCGTATTACCTGCATTATAATTAAACTTGGATATTGTAAGTGGCCCAAATGCCGGCCCGTCCAGCATCTCGGAAAGCAGGTCACCGTCCCAGTACAGCCTAAAATTGACTGGGGCATTGCCGGGTTTACCTATTTCGCCGCATTCTGTTGCTATTACTTTGCCGGTAATAATATTGTACATTGGTGTCCCGGCAGAGGCCCATATCTCAAAGCCTGGCAAGGGTGTAACATTGGCGGCCATGCCGCGCCCAACATCCCTGCTATCTGCAGAATAGGTCCAAACCGGCTCACCGGTAGCGGCCTTAAATAGCGTAACATTGTTGGGGGGCCTGGCCTCACGTGGGCTAAACAGGTAAAACTCATCCGAATATGGCGACATCACACTTACATGCATAGCATCACCATGACCAGACACCAACGTACCCCTTGTGCCGTTAGAGCTCCAGACAATAGTACCGTCTTGGTCCAGCACAATACCTCCAAATATGATTTCATCAAAACCATCAAAGTCCACATCAGCTACAAAAAGCTGATGGTTGCCCTGTGCACCACCCGCATCCCACTGGCTGTGGATGTATTCCCAGACCTTAATAATCTTGCCATCTATAAGCTGATATGCGGCAACAAAGCCTGGGCCGTAGTGTCCGCGCACTTCTATTACGCTTGGGTATGGCTGTGTTGGGTCATCGTACTTTGGCAGGTATGCGACACAGCCGTTGAAGCGGTCGCTACGGTTATTGCTAGAATCGCCCCATTTGCCGGCGTTTATGGCATATGGCGCAAAATAGTCTACCGTGTCTATAGGTAAGCCTGTTTGCCCGTCAAAAATAGTAAAATACTCCGGCCCGGATGCAATACGGCCTAGCATGGTGTTGTTTATTTCGTTGTTGTTTGCGGGGTTGGGCAAGCCGCCTATCCATACGGCTTTGGGGTCACCAATTACATGCACTGGGGTATCTGTTATATCGCAAATTGTACCGTCTGCTTTTGGGTGATATACACGGCTGCCATCGGCTGTTTTTACAGCAAACTCAGCTTTACCGTCAGCATTGAGGTCAAAAAAATTAAACGTGCTGTGGTGGGCGCTAGAAACTATGTTAATCCCGAGATTTATCCTCCATAGGAGTTTACCTTCTAAGGTATATGCGTCAAAAATAGTTTCGCCGGTATGGCGTGGCGTGAGCCCAGGGTCTTGCGCTTGGGAGGGATACCACTTAACCAGTACTTCATAACGGCCATCGCCATCAATGTCGGCTACTGCCAAGTCGTTGGATGTATATGATATTGGGAAAGAATCGCCATATTCTGCACCCAGTGCAGTGGCTGGGTTGGGGCGGTTAGCGGGCCTTTGTAGGGGGATGTCCATGTAGTTTGTGGCCCATGCGGTAAACTTTGGTGTTTTTTCGCTTGTTTGTATGACTTCTACTTCATATTCGTCACCGGCTTTGCCTGGCTTGTCTGTGTAGTTGAGTGTGGTAACCGGCTCTGCGTTTATCTTTTTCCCGTTCCTGTAGACATTAAAAGTAAGCCCCTTGTTATACTCTGTGCCAAGTATCCGCCATTTTACAAGAATCCCTTCGCCGCCCAGGGCCTTGGAAATTGGGACAGCAACAGCTCCTCTATCCAGCCACTCTGCACAGCGGGGCAAAAAGGCAGATGTGTTTTTGTGACGGTTTTCTATATAAATAGTGGGGGCGATGTTAAGAGGGTTAACAACCTCGCGGCCACCTTCGGCCAACGCACCCAGGGTACCGGTAAAGGCGAACACACCCTGTTTGTGCGGGTCATAGTTAAGAGAAACCTCAACGCCTTTTTTTACCCATGGGACTTCTGTAACCGCCCATGATACGCTTACCTTTGATGTGCCACCATCGGCGGTCCTGATACCAATGGTAGCGGGTAGACCCAGGCATTTTTCGCAGCTTACCTCGCCCATGTACACAGTTTTAAACCAGCTTTGCAAGAAAGCGTTATTGGGGCTTTGTGGCGGGCTGGCCAAAAACTCTGGCGGGATTACGTTGGTTATGGTGTTGGGTGAATAATTTTCCATGGTTGTTATCCTCTCTTATAAGTATAAATTGCTATGCAACCCCCATAAACCCAGGAGCCGCGCTTTCGCGCGGCTCCAATAAAGTTTTATTAAACTTTTAAGTTTACATGGTACATAAATGTTTAATCAGCCCTGCCTAATCACTGAGAAGCGCGGTAAAGCTCGTTCACTTCATCAATAATATCTTGGCCGCCGCTGCGTAGCCATTGTTGGCGAATCTCATGCTTGGTGGTATCGTCGATAACACCGCGGATGAAATCTATACGCATGTCTGCGATCATGGCGTTGAGGGCTGGGCCGTGCTCAACTTGAGTTGGAGATACGAAAGATGCGCCGTAGTTAACTACCGCAAATTGCTCGATATAAGGTTGGATTTCTGACTCAAGTACTCTTATATCGTTGTGCGGTGGGCGTCCTGGGATGCGTCCTTCATATTGTGCAGGTGATGAGTAGAAAGGCATGATTTGGTTAAAGCCAATTCTAAAGTTGCCAAGGTCTGTGCCTCTTTCGGTTCTCTCGTCATCTGTGAAAGCGTGCCAGTAGCCATCTCTAAATTCCCACTCTTGCTCGTAAATGCCGCGCTCGAATAGGTTCCATACATATGTGTCGTTGATGTCGTTAAGGAACTGCATAACGCGAAGGAACTCGTCATGAGTTTGTGCGCCGTTTCTGCCAGCACTTACTACCAATGTGTTGTTAAAACCTGCGGTTGGAAGTGTGCGAGCGCCATGGTCGCCTACAACGTAAGGGATAATTGTCCATGTGCCGGCCATACCCATTTCGTTGTAAAGATGCTCGTAGTTTCTCCTGTGACGGTCTACTACATCGCCTGTAAAGCCAGCTACACCTCTAAGAAGGTCATCCCAATATTGGTTGCCAAGCTCATGGAAATTGGGGTTAACAAGGCCTTCTGCATACAACCCTCTAAACCACCTAAGTGCTTCGTCATATTCCTCGGTCATGTGAGCTGGTACAAGTTCGCCGTCCCTAAAGCCCCAGCCGTTGGGCGCGCCAAACCACATTTGCATCATATCCCATGGGCCGGCGTGCATTGCGATACCCATACCAAAGGTATTGTCTAGGCCGTCGCCATCTGGGTCCATGAATGTGAATGCCCACAATACATCGCGCAATTCGTTGATTGTGGTAGGTACGTTAAGGCCTAAGTTGTCTAGCCAGTCTTGTCTGATACCAAAACCGTTTCTACCAACTGCTCTTGAACGTGGCACACCAAAAAGTCTGCCGTTGATGGATGCATTCTCCCTGGCAACTGGGTGTACGTACGCAAGGTTTTCGAACCTGTCTAGATAATCTGTAAGGTCCCAGAACCCGCCTTCTTCTACTGCTTGCATGAAGTTAGGGTCCCTATGGCCAATAACCATAATTGTTGGTACGTCATCTGACAAAATCCACAGTGCTAATTGGTCCCAATAACCGTCGCCAATCCACATCCACTCGATTTCTGTGTTTGTGTAGGCTTCTAGCCTTTCTACGATTTCCATCCTTATTGGATGGTTGTCGTGGTCGTGCACGCCGTATGGTGCGGCAATGCTAAGCCTTAGTGGCGCAAGCGCCGGCTCATCTTCTTCTACGTCTTCGTCGTCATCTTCGTCGTCATTGGTTTCTACCGGTGGTGCTTCTTCTTGCTGGTTCCCTGCCGGTGGGTCAGGTGTTACTGGTGTAGTTTCTTCTTCACGATTACATGCGGCCATAAGTACGGCCATAAGTGCTAATGTGAGAATAGAAACAAGCACCTTTGCAAAAATACTTTTTTTCATTTTGCATCCTCCTGTTATATATATATTAGGGCGAAAATCTGTCAAAATGTGAAAACACTAACCTCCTCTGTCGCCAATTCTGCGTAGAATCGTTCGCTGAATCGGCTTGTCGTCGGTAACTGTTTTCGACATTTGACACTATTCACCAGTGATGCCGGTCCTTTCGATGCCTTGCATAAATGCGCGTTGTGCAAATACAAAAAATATCAATACCGGGGCTATTATTAGCGCCGTCCCAGCCATTACTACTGCATTGGTTAGTGTATCCTCTCCGCCTTCTATCATCCCTAGTCTTTCGAAAAGCTCCTCTGGCGGGGCGTTAACCGCGTCTATTACGGTACGTATCCTGGCGGGAAGAAGGCCCAAATGTGGCGTCCTAAGGTAGATGCTAGGCTCATAGAAATTATTCCAGTGCCATACAACAGAAAGTACTAACACCACCACAAGTGCAGAACGGGCCAGCGGGAAAACTATCTGTATAAAGGTGCGTATAAACCCAGCGCCGTCTATTTTTGCGGCATTTTCTAAATCTGTAGGCAGTGTAAGGAAGAACTGCCTAAAGATAAAGATAAACAATGCCCCGTTAAGCCCAAAGCCAAAAAACGCAGGGACAATAAGCGGCCTGTAGGTATTTATCCAGTCAAAATTTAAAAACGTAAGGTATAGCGGTACAATAATGGTTTGTACTGGCACTATAAATGCAAGTATCACAAACATAAACAGTATATTCCTAAACGGGAACCTAAAACGCGCAAACCCATACCCTATCAAAGAACATGATACAAGATGCCCAATTGTTGCAAGTACCGTAATTTGCAAGGAGTTCCTGGCAAACCTTGTATAGTTTAAGATATCAAAAGCAATATAATAATTTTCGAACTGAAGCCGCGAAGGTATCCACTGGACGGCAGGGTTACTCAAGTCCGCGTTAGACATAAGCGAAACAACAGCAACATACAAAAGCGGGAACACGCACACAAACGCTATACCTATAAGAAGCACGTAAATAAAAAGCCTGGAGAGTCTCTCTCCCACGCGTGCCTTAAAGGATATGACCTGCCGTTGTAAAAAGGAAGTTTCGTTACGGCTTACGTGCTTAGTATTTTCTCTTGCGGTCGATGGTAAGGATACGCTTTTTCTTTGTAGAAACATCCTTTTTCACCCTCTCTGCCTCGTTAGTATGGATATAACGCTTCATGCCGCCAAAAACAATGCCTATAACCACCAGTATAAACGAGAAATATATCCACCCAAGCGCAGCAGAATATGCAAACTGTCCGCCCCCGGGCCCAAAAGCAAAACCTTCGATATATGCCAGAAGTGGATTTCTGACATCCAAAAACGAGTCTGCAATTGTATAAATAATAACCAGTAACATCATTGGTGAAATCATGGGGATGGTAATTTTCCAAAACATCTCCCACTCTGTAGCGCCGTCAATCTTGGCTGACTCATACAGCGCTGGTGATATCCCTTGCAAGCCCGAAAGGAATAGTAATACCTGCACCCCAGAGCCCCACAGTACAGTAACAAGCATCCCAAATATATTTTGTACCCCCATCACTACTGTCTCACCAAAGTAAAACAATACATTGTATGGGATAATCGTTCCGTCAAGGATATTAAGCACCTGATTTTCTACACCTTGGTTGAGTAGCTGGTTCATAACTTCGCCTGTACCCAACAAAAACGGTATAAAAATAGCAACCCTAAAAACACCGCGCCCTTTAATATTTTTGTTGAGCATGACAGCAATAATAAGGGCTAATAGTACAGTCAAAGGAAACTGTAAAAGCGTATTGCGTATAGCTATCAAAAACATGGGCACAAAGTTGATATCAATCAGAAACGCCCGGGTAAAATGCTCTATACCAACAAAGGACATCCTAAAGCCTATAATGGCATCTATCTGCGATACGCTTAACCGCAGGGAAATAAATAAAGGATAAGCAAAAAAAACAGCCACGCCAATTATAAAAGGCAGTACAAAAAACAATCCTTCAAGTGCCTCCCTGGCACGCATAGAAACCCTAAACAACTTGCGTTTACGCTTTTGTTTTGTCATCACACACCACCCCTTACTATTACATATCCAACGGGGGGTATTGTTACGTTACCCACTGTTACTGTATCGCCGCTATAATTGAGATATATCACTATATTATTGTCATACTCTACCCGCACTATGTCCCGGCTAAGCCTTGTGTGGGATATCATTTGACGGCCAAAGACATCAGAAAAATTGTTTGCAAACTCATGATATACGTCCAATATCCTACTTTCCCATGTATCAAATGCCGATGTAAACAGCCAGCTATAAGACGTTTCCATAAGTCTTATAGAGTCTTCGTAGGTGATTGTAAAGGTTGGAAGCAGCCCATACTCTATCCATCTTAGCATCTGGACGTTTAAGTCATACGACAAGTTGGCAGGCTCGGCAGAAAGAGGAATCATGCCAGAGAGTACCATGTGTACAAAGGGCACAAATTCATCTGTAATAGCCAGCCCAAAACCCCTCACGGGTACTTGGTACAAGAAGTCAACATTGCGGAAGGTATATTGGTTTAAACCTCTTGCGGCTACCCTATTTACCTGGTTTGCACTTTCTTCGAACATGGACTCCCAAACCTGGACTGTTTCTGCTTTGGTAAAGGGGGCCCTTGCGTTATAGTCGTTGTATATAATTTGGCCTTCGTTAATAAATGCTATGTTTATATTTTCAAAGGGGCTTAGGCGGTTCATAAAGCTCCTGTGTCTGCTTTGGGATACGGCAGGGTTTAACAAGTGAAGTGTCGTATTAGAGGTTTGGAAACTTAGTGGTATGTTGGTCCCGTTGTACACAACATCTGCCCTGGACGAGAAACCACCGGTAGCTCTTGACGCAAATATAAAATTATTGGCTAAGAACACATTAAAATTGGGGTGGTTGTTCAAGTAGTTATCCAGGCCCCTAAGCCCCCTGGTACCACCTAGCTGCCTAGCTGGCGGCCAATACCTTGGCGGCGTATCACCGCCACGGGTCCAAGAGCCTAGCACTGCATTTACATCGTAAACACCGCCCTGCCTTAGCCTTTCTAGTATATATTCCACTTGTTCGAATGATGTCATGGTGATGTATGAGTCTAAAAGCATCTGCGGCTCTGTAGCGCCCATGATGATATTAAGCGCCAGTGGGATATTGCTACCCGGCTCAATAGAGTTTGTAAGCTGGCCGGTGCTAATCAAGTACTCCCTATATACACGTGCCATGCCGCTATATGTCGCATCATCGCCGCTTAAGAAGAAATATTTAATTTCTCTATCGTTTTGGATGATATCCCTATCTATGCGCTGCACGGTACGGCCAAGAGCTCCAAGCCCGCCTACAGTTATATTATGAAGGTCAACGTTAAAAATATTTCTTGTGTGGATTTCAAAAAACGCACGATTAAGATGTACAACACGCCCAGACGGGTCAGCTATTATGCCAGCGTTTTCTTCGCCTTGGGTAATAGCGGCAAGGAAAGCATTGTTATCATGCTTTATTCCCAAGACAGGAAGGGCCGCAGTATGGCGCAGATATTGGTCCGGGAACATAAAATTAACCATATCTACAGTGCGGTGGGAGTAAGTAAACCACATGCCTGGGCCAATAATAGCAGGGCGTGTGTCTGCCATGTCAAAACGGGTTATGCCGCCGCCAGCATCTGGGTACAGCATATATCCCTGTACATAGTTAGATGCCGCGCCAAAAAACGGCATTATTTCCATAGATGTAACGGCAAAATTAGATTCTTCGCGTATTTTTTCCCATGGCACCCTTACTACTAGTACACCGTCTTCTAAGGTATATTCTACTGTTACAAACAACCCGTGGCTTAAAAAGCCATAGGTCACAGACACGCCACCGGGTATTAACTCCGTTTGCAAATAGCCCATGTCACGGTACGTAAAAAGCCTTACCGGCGGTGCATCGCGGTGCTGCAAATTATTAAATTCCACCACTATAGGTGACTGCAAATACGCTGTCCATACTGGGTTGAGTCTGCCAATATCATATATTTCGTCGTTTACTATAGAGTGCCATACATGGCCGTTGGTTGTATCCACAACCCGTATTGTACCCCTGGCATGGTTAAACATTAGTACTGCGTTACCTGACTCGGAAATTTGCACATATTCCCCTGTATCTTCGCTGTCAACATTGGACTCTGGGGGTGTATAACTCCAAGTCACGCGCCCTGGGGAGGCTGCAATTGCATTGTTAATGCTTACAAAGCCCCATATAACAAAAATCCCAAGCACCACCAACGTGATTATCGTACCAATGCGCTGTAATATCCAATTTTTTAACATATATTGTGCACCTCGCTATGCCTTTTTGCAGAGCTAAATGGCATACCATTTAGCTGAGCAAAATGGTTTAATACCTTTAGCTTAGCTAAATGGCAGACCATTTAGCTGAGCAAAATGGTTAAAACATTAACATTCTAAACTCAAGTACTATGCCAAGTATAAACTGTATAAGCCTAGCTGTAAGCACATAAACCATACCGCCTACAAGCATAACAACCAGCATCACAAATATCGTAACAAGGGCAAGCTTTATTGCCTGCTTCCATGAGTAGTCGTTAAGCACCTTAAGCCCCATAAACAGTATAAAGCCCATCCATGCCATAGAAAGAGACGAGAATATCCCATACCAGTCACGCTGGGCATCCGAAAGGATATTGGATATAAACATCATGGGGAAATTAATCAAAATAAACGGCACCAGGGCAAGAGACGCGGCAAAAAATATCTCTTTTACCTTACTTTCACCATTGGCAATAGAAGTCACAGCAAAAGACGCAATAACCCATACAACCGGTATAATCCAAAGCCTTACAGCTTCAAAGCCAACATTTACACTGGCAGCCGTAATAGGCGCAAGTGGGAAGTGCACAACTTGCAAATACATCAGCCGTACAATGTAAGCAAGCAAAAAAAGTAATATTGGTACATACATGTTGATTCTGGTCTTGTTAACACTTACGGCTTCCAATGTATCTACGGGGTGCAGCATTATATTTGTCGAAAAAAACAGCCCCTGTCGGGTTTTCATTTCCGGTGTCCTGCCATGTATAAAATTGTCATACGAATTTTTGACCGCGCGGCCAAAATATTTAAAGAAAAACCTAAGCCCTACAAGAAGCGCTAAAAGCACAAACACGATAAGCGCAAAGTTTCCGCGCAACACTTCATAACGGTACTCCTCAAAGGCTCGCGAGTACCATATTGGGTCATTGGCCATATATGCGCGGGCCATTGCCTCGCCCCAACGCTCTTGCCTATAGTAAACACGGGCTATACCCAAGTGGGCAAGCTCGTAATTTTCGCTCATTTCTAGGACCCTATGCCATAGGGCATAGGCTTCCATATATTCACCGTTGTTAAATGCCGTGGTGGCACCATGTACGGTGTTTATAAACTCTGTAGGCTCAAAAACTTGGAAGTTGCTTGCGGCCCTGTCTGTCACAAATATGCGGCCACGGCTGTCTACGGCTATGCCGCTGGGCCTGTTAAAGCGGCCTTTTTGGTCACCGCGCCCGCCAAAGGCAGCAAGTGCTATACCTTCTTGGTCATATTGGAATATACGGCCTGTGGTTTCTTCTACAATTGTGACTATCCCGTTACGGTCTGTGGTAATGCCTACAAACACCGGCTCTAGATACATGCCATAATCGTCAAAGTACTCGCCAAACCTAAAGCTTCTGCGTACTGCCGTAGCACGCATTACCGTTACTTCAATAAAACGGGTAATGGGGTTTCCTGCTGCGTCACCCCTGTCCCGGTATGTTCTAAATGTGTTGTTGCCTACGGAGTTAAGCCTTTTTACTTCACCCTCGTAGCGGTTTAAGCTTGTGGCATAAATCATGCCATCATAGCCTAGGTGTATATCTATAAAAGTAGGTGCTAGGCGGCGAGACAAAAACCTTAGCTGCTGCTCTGTTGCCACTACACGCAATATAGCTTCACCCAAGTTAAAACCAATCCTAGACTGGCCAAACAACCCGCGAAACTCGTTGTTTGCATCCAGCATCATAATAGCTTCGCCGCGCACAACAAAAATCTGACCTGTGCTGTTTACAACAAGGCTGGTAGGCGAAAAAGGCGCGTGGCCAATAGCGTCAGATTCTGGATTTACAAACTGGTCTATAAGCTCGCCTTCACTTGAAAGGTGCACGATACGGCTGTTGCCAGTATCCGCAACAAAGATACTGCCGGTATTGTCCACAAATACACCCTGCGGGGCAGAGAATGGGCGGTCCGGGCCATAAAATACAGCCACAGTTACTAAGTCCGGGTTTAGTTTTACTATCCTGTTATTGCCCGTATCTACTACATAAATATAGTCGTTGATATCTACAAAAATATCGGACGGCGCCCTAAAATGTGAGTTGTTGCTACCATAAAAGTCACCGATATTGCTAATCTGGTCTGTGACATTAAAAGCACGCGGTATAGGCCTACGCCCCCAACCACCAACTGGCACAAAGTCTGGCTCGGAGGCGTACACGCCTTGTGCAAACCCAAATACAGAGCCAAGTAGCGTTATCACAGCCAGTAGAAATAATACAAAATGCTTTGTAAGTTTTCTCATATAAAACCTCACCCAACAACTTTTATCATGACAATCTAGCCTTTTATACCGGAATGCACCATAGTTTCCATTACCCTGCCTTGCATGACAGTAAATGTTATAACCGTTGGTATGGTCATAAGAAGGGTAGCAGCGGCAACCGCACCCGCACGCCCGACCGTCATACCCGCAGGCCCGCCGCCTATAACTTGAAGGGCCAGGGGCAATGTGCGCATTGCTTGGCTTGTTACATATATTAGTGGCGAAAAGAAATCGTTCCAGTTGGTTACAAAAGTAAACACTATAAGTGTAGACCATGCAGGTGCCATAGATGGCATTACCAAGCTCCAGAAGATTTTAAACTCCCTGGCCCCGTCTATCCGCGCTGCTTCTATCAACTCGTTGGGGTATTGCTCCATAAACTGTTTCATCAAGAAAATGTTAAACGCTACAGCTATATTGGGCAGTATCAGTGCCCAGTAAGTATTAATCAACCCCAGGCTGTTGACAACCATGTAGGTAGGTATCCTAGTAACATGAGGGCTAAACATAAGCGCCATAATAACAATAGAAAAGATAGCCGTAGCACCAGGCGGCTTAAACTTAACCAGCGCATACGCCCCCAGCGACGATACAAGTACCGTCAAAAACACGATACTAACCGTTACAAACAAGCTATTAAAAAAGAAACGGGTAAAAGGTACAGCAGCGCTAGATACAACAAATACCAAGTCAGTAAAATTGGTAAGCACCGGGCGCATAACAAAAAACCGCGGCGGGAACAAGAACAGTTCCTCCATAGGCTTAAACGCCGTATTAACCAAGAAAATTAGCGGCAAAGACGTAAACGCAACCATAACCAGCATAAAGGCATACATCAATGTCTTACCCGCCGTTATGTGAAGCCACTGGCCTCTAAACCATTTAATTTTAATCATATAAATTAAGGCCTCCTATTCGTCTTTGCTGGACAGCATCCGCATAACAAGTCTACCCAATATAAATGTCATAAGGAACAACACAACCGCAACCGCAGACGCATATCCCATCTGGAACCGTATAAACGCATAGTCATACAAATGCGCGACTATCGTATGCCCCGCATAGTTGGGGCTGGGCATACCAGCAACAGAAACAGCAATGTCAAACACACCAAAGGCCGCAACAATTGCAGTTATCGCACCAAACAACAACTGTGGCTTCATTGCAGGGAGGGTAATGTATATTAGCTCTTGAGCTCTGCTGCGTATACCGTCTATGCTACCGGCCTCGTAATACTCTTTGGGTACACTTTGCAGCCCCGCAAGGAAAACCAAGAAACCCGTACCCATACTCATCCACAAGGATATTATGATGATAACAGTCATGATATAGTTAGGGTCTGTATTCCACATAATTGGTGATTCTATCAAGCCCAAAGTTATTAGTATGTTGTTTGCATAACCATACCTATCACCAGAGAATATAACCAGCCACACAACACTCATAGCTACCGCACTGGTTATAGAAGGCGCATAAAAAGCCAAGGCAATAAACCGCTTAGCCTTCATTTGGTTGATAGCCCACGCAGCAAAAAAAGATAAAAAGTACCCGGTAGGGCCGGTTATAAGCGCAAACACCAGCGTATTGCCTATAGCCGTAAGGAAGATTTGGTCATCCAACAGCAAAAGCAAATAGTTATTTAAACCCACAAATGTAGGAGGTTGAAGCATATTGAAGTTGGTAAAGCTTAGCCCAATAGCATAAAACACAGGTACGACAACAAAGGTCGTAAACAATATCAGAAACGGGGCAAGAAATAAGTATCCCATCCAGTTCTTTTGGATAAAGACCTTAAACCGTTCCATGGCCGGCCTAGAGTCTCCTCTAGTATTTCCGGCACCTATTCGTGGTATATGACGTGTCAACCGACCCACTCCTTACTGTTTATACTACAACTGCAACCATTTTATATGCTTCAAAAAACCTTTATCGGTATCATCAAAACCGGGCTTAGCCTTAGTCATCATAAAAGAAGCCATATTCCTCTTGTCTCATCCTAAGCTCGCGGTTTATGTCGCGTACTGCGCGCTCTAAGGCGTCGCGTGGGTTGCCGCCTTCCATTACTACTGTGGTCCACGCGTTGACTATATATCTGGTTGTGAAGTAGCCGCCCAATACAGTGGGCATCTCACGCGCCCAATACCACTGCTCTTGAAGTACTTCTATATCTTCTTGGCTCCAGGGGAGTCCCAAGAAAGCTTCCATGTTAGAAGTGTTCCAACGGGCCTCTGCACCTATAAGCGCTTCTACTTCACGGGCAAAGGCTGTTTGCGTTGCAGCCGATGTCCACCAGTCCAAAAACGCCCACGAATCCAGCGGCGAGTCGCTTTGGGATAGTATCATTGCACTGTTTTGAGCTATAGCACCGGCAGTGCGGTCTATCACGCCATCTTCACGCATAAGGCCAGGAAGTGGCGCTATGCCCCACCTACCCGCAAGCTCCGGCGCAGCAACAGAAAGCTGCATATACAACCCAAAATCACCCACGCCAATGGGCATGATACCCATACGCATACGTTGGTAGAAATTTGCCACCATGGGTATACCAAAATGGGTAAACAACTGTGTGTACTCCTCAAAAGCCCTAAATGCCTCGGGGGTATACAGGCCAGAGCGCCTTAAACATGGGGTATAAAAATCCCCGCCATGCTGGAACAAAAACTGCGAAAATTCCCGCCCAAAGAAGAACTCCATACCGTTTTGGTACAGTACAGGCAGTACAAAATCATATAGTTGCTGCCTGGTTTGCGGGATTTGCAAATCAAGAGCAGACATTATATCGCGCCTATAAAACAGCACATTAAAGTTCATAGTCTCAGGCAGTGCATATACACCGCCATCAAACTCAAAAGGAGTCATTGTCGCGGGCACAAAGCGCTCGCGCACTTCATCAAAACCGGGCATACCAGATAACTCTTGCACAGCGCCCCTTATAGCAAACTCTACAGGGGTAATTATATCAACACCAAGTGCCACATCCGGCGCACGGCCAGACGCTATCGCAAGCATGATTGCATTAATATTACCCGCAACTATCTGGGATGCCGGTATTACGTTTACATTAATTGCGACACCTGTATTGGCGGTAAAATCTTCGTCTGCCATTTCTTTTATAGCTTCGGCCCATTCTAGGCCGCGGGCAATCCACACATCTATAGAGTTGTGGATATCAACTTCTTCATCCAACACGCCGCCAACATTGTCAAAATCCCTGGTAAACGATGCAAAGAAATTGGCCATCAATGTCCTAAACCTTTGGAAAATATTCGCGCGCTGGTTTACCCAATCCTCGTCATTCCCGCCAAAATAAAAGAAATCTATAACCAGCGGGTTATGCTGAAGGTCTATATACCACACACTAAGGCTTTCCTGGGCCGCGATAAGGTCATTGAAGCGGCGAGCTATAGAGAATGGGTTGTCAATCATACGCTCTAGTTGTTCTTGTATAGTAAGGAAGTTGTTGGCCATAGCGGGTGTTCTTTCTGTGAAGCCTAGGGACATTGCGTGCTTACGCACCATGCTGTCTGCCAGGTACTGCATGTCATCACGCAAGCCGGGAAGCCTGTCGAAGAACATAAAGTCATAGTTAGGGTCAGGCACGCTTCCAGCTATCATTGTGATTTGCATCATAATGTCCGAAAGGAGCTCTATGTTGTCCCTTATAGAATGGATAATAGACGTTAACTCACCATATTTTACAGTCATGGTTATTGTATTTGTACCGGCAGGTAAAAATATTTCAAAGGGCACGCCGTCATCACTGCTAAGGGCATGCAAGTCCCACTGCCGGTTATGGGGGAAGTTGTAAGCCATCAACTCCTCAAAAGGCACAACGCCGTTTATGGCTATCTGCCTAAAAGAAGGCATACCGTCACTCCAAGACTGGCGTACCCGTATACCAATGTTATATAGCCCGGCTTCCGGCACTTCAAACTCCCAAGTTATACTTTGGTTACCCAAGCGCCATCTCCAGCCACCCATCACATTAAGCACCCTATATGTCATAGAGCGCGGGGTAACAGTCGGGCACATATCAACTTCGCGCCTAAGTGTTGGGCTGTTCTTTTCTGTTACGGTATTTTGTGCTTGCACTTGTATTGTCTGGTTAACCAACCTGTGCCCGGCATCATGGTTCCTGCGGCTATACTCTGCATAAGAAGGCACTTCATGTGGCGGCACAAAGCGAATGCCCGACACGGCCATATCTTGCCGCGTATAACCCATGTTGATTGTATTGGCACCAGCTTCGAGATAAAAACGGAAAGGCTCCAGCGCATGGCCAGTAGAGTCTATTACCCGCTGGGTACGCCAGCCGGGGATATCTACTTGCGAAGGGCGAGTCTCGTCACCCAGGGTGTTTACTACCGGCTCGTTCCGGTCTTTGAAGTATCTGTAAAAAATCAAATCATTGGTTTCCACAAAGGGGTGTACATCGTTTACGCGCATACTTCGCAGGGCCGGGATTGTAGTGTCGGTAAAAAGAAAATAGTCGAGCTCTAGCTGATACAAGCCAGATTCGACTACATTAATAACAAATTGTATTTCGCCCGTTTCGCGGGTCCACAAAAAAGCCGTTTCCCCATGATACTCTACAAGCTCAACAGCAGAGCCTGCTTCGTACTGGACAACGGTTTGCAGTGGCACTTCTATTACCTGGGTAGCATCGACATGCCCCATGGCAAGATACCCTTCGCGCACCTCGTAATAATGCGGCACATCTCTAAAGTCAATAAAACGGCCAGTAATTGGCCTACCTTCGAAACCGGCAAACCTGTCTCTTAATGGGACAGCAGACATGTCGGGGGTGTTTGCAGCGGCAACATTACCAATTGTTATAATCTGAAATACCATCACAAGCGCCAACAGGAAACATATATTTCTCTTCACTAGCTATTTCCCCCTCCACAACACATGCCATTTATGGCAAACATACATTCGCAAGCCATCCTTCATGTAAGTGTTTGTGAGTAATCATAGTTTTCATGGTAGATATTATAGGTTTGCGTCTCTTATTTCAATATGCAGATTATACAATCATGCGGCTACAAAATCAATATATTTAATACATATGCACAATTTTACCACAACGTGACGGAATACATTGCATTTTTGCGTTAAACGCAACCGCTTGTGCACTAGCATTATATATCTATTATTAATCTGGAGTGTTGGTTATAAATCTATCCGCATAAGCAATCACACTCTCCTTATAAAGACAGGCCCTGCTGTATCATACATGATAGAGCAAGGCCTGTTCATAGTAGCATCTTACGTTATTAGAGTTGGCTACGTTGAAAATTTGATAGCATCCCATTATCCAACCGAACAACACGGTCGTAACTATCTATTAAGCCATCTTTAATCCTATGTGTAATTGTTAGTAATGTTAGTTCATTTTTATTAAGTAATTCTTGTTCTATCTCATTAGCGGTCTCGACATCAATTGCTGACACCCCTTCGTCAAGAATAAGAAAGTCTATCCCGCGGATCAAAGCTCTTGCTAAGGCTATTCGCTGTTTTTGACCACCTGACAAGTTATTACCACCCTCACCACAACCAGTATCTATTCCCGATGGCATTTGGGGCAAGAATTTATTAACACCACTTAGTTGTACTGCACGGTTTAAGTCATCATCAGAAAAGTCTTCGCCCAGGCATATATTATAGTGGATTGTTTCGTTAAAGATATAAACATGTTGCGGGATAATTGCTATAAGCTTGCGCAGTTGCATATTATCAAGTGCCTTTATTTCATCATTATCATAAAATATTTCGCCACTATATGTCGCATATTTACCACACAACAATTTGATGAGTGTTGTTTTCCCACCACCGCTTGACCCTATAAGTGCAACTTTTTCGTTTTTCTTTAACTCGAAGGATAAATTACTGAGTATCGGGGTGTTTTCATTGTATTCGAAGCTTAAATCCTTAACTAATATGCTTTTGTTAAAGCATGGACTACCAGTGCCTACAAAAGACTCGTCTTGATAGTCTGTTATTTCGGAGAAAGCCGCTAAGATAGGCTTTGCACTACGTATATATGGTACAAGCTGCATAGACATTACTGCACCAGATGATAAAGCACCTGACAAACCAGAAAACAGCACCAAATCCCCTATCGTGATTACATCATTCAGCACCAATACACCCGAAACAGCAAGCATAGCAAAGCCAGATACAACTCCAATCATTTGAGATGTGGAGGTTGCGCCAGATGATATTTTCTCATGACGGAACTCGGACTGCGCTAATTCATTATTGACTTTATCGAACCGCTTTTTTGCTTGAGAAAAAATATTAAAGGATGAAATAACACTAAAGCCGTTTAATAACTCTTTAAGAGCTACGGTAAACGATGTGTTCGCTTTCGATACTTTTACCTGGGCTTTTTGGATGGGGTTTGAGAAAATAATGGGGACAAATATTGACAGTAATGCACAGCCTAATGCTACTAAAGTTAACAACGGACTATATAACAGCATTATAATTATAGCGGAAACAACAGATGTAACCGGGCGTATAAGCATTAGCAAAGGACTCAAAAAGCTACCATTAATTATATTTATATCATTCGTCATGCATGATATATATTCGCCCGTATCCTTGCTTTCAAAATCAAGTGCATTACGCCTCATTATACCGCCATACGCACCCTGCCTCATGGCCTGTTTGTAATTGACTTTAAACTTTTGACCGGCCAGCTCTGTCAAAAAATATATTATGCCTGTAACAAAAATAAAGACCAGACCATATACAATGAAGCGAACGAATCGACCCGTATCGCCACCAATTAGCGCATCAATAATAATTTGCCTAAAAATATTTGCGCCTGAAAACATTGCACCAGATATAACAGATAAAATCACGAACACAAAAAGTATTCGCCAATGCGCTTTTAGGATTTTTTTGAACATATGCGTAGTCTCCTTAGAGCTTAATCTTCTTATCAAAACAAGCCACCCTATGAATCTATCCGCCATTCTTCATCACACCGGCTCAAAATACGGGCATCATGGCTTATTATTAAAGTTATGCGATTTACTTTTTGTTTTGTTAGCATATCTGCAAGCGCATCAACACTGTCTGTATCCAGGGCAGATGTAGGCTCATCCAATATCGCAATAGCACAGTCTTTAGAAAGAGCCCGTACAATCGTCAATTTTTGCTTCTCACCGCCAGAGTAGTTGCTTCCACTTTCTGTTATGGTGTCTTCGAAATCAAACTTTGAGATGCCCAATGCGCTTATCAGCTCATGTTTATTCCTATTTGTTGTTTCAGATTGTTCTATTCCAAAGTTTAAGTAATCACCTATGCTCATACTCAAAAATTCGGGTGATTGTTCTACAAATGACATACGGTTACGCCGCATATATGCCATATCAATATCATTCATAGAAACACCATCAAAAAGAATGTCCCCTGTAGATATATCTCCATAAAGCCCTACTATACAGTTAAGAAAACTAGATTTGCCACTACCATTTTCACCACATATGGCATACATCTTCCCTACTTCAAATGTCTTATTGATACCAGAAAAGACTTTGTTGTCACCATAGCAAAGCGATAAATCTCTGACTTCCAATTGTTGAATATGCTCTATTTTCGTCTCCCCGTTAGGGTCAATCGGGTTTTCATATATTTCCTCTGTGCGCCCTGTCGCGACTCTAACACTCTGGTAACCAGACGCAAAGCCAAAAAGTGAGCCTACCTGTTGTATAACCATATTAAAATACAATGTAATCATTGTAAAATAGCCAATACTCAAATCACCATGTATTACCCTATAGCCCCCAACACCAATAATAATGACATGAAAAGCCGCGCTTGTAAGCCTACCAGAATGGGTAAAAAAGAACTCAACAAAGTTTAAACTCAAGTTCTTAGATATAAAATCATTGAAAGCCACATCTACACGCTGCCCAAGTTCTTCAGAAAGCTCATTGCGCTTAACAAATGCCATGCGATTAAGTTGCTCATTCCTTTTAGAAAAGTATATATCCGACTTTTCTCTAAAGACTTTATCTTTCTCATATAGCTTTTTACGAAACCCTAAGTACAAAAGCAAATACAGCGGCAATGTTGCAAATATTAATACCCCCACAAATACATCAATAAAAAATAAGAAACCAATACCCAACAATATTGTAACTAAGCCTGTAGCAGCAGATAGCGTTGCCTGTACAAAGGTTAAAAATGTAACCCCATCATCCCTAAGCTGGTTTACCAGTTTTGCGGACTCCATATTATGATATTTAGAAAACCTGGATTTCATAATATGCCTGACAGGGTTAATCACCATATGATAAAAAAATGTATTAGAAAACAAGGAACTGATGAGATTCCAACCTAGATAGATTACACTTTGAACTATATATACCACAGCAAAGGCTAAAACGAACATCCATATTATATCCATGTCTGCATCTGTCACTAACCTGTCGACATAAATGCCAGAAATGTATGGCATTGCAAAGCCGATACTCAAGTATAGTACTGCTACAATAAAGTAACATATTGTATAGCGCCGGCTTTCAGATAATCCAAACTTGATATAACCAAAAACATCTTTAATCCGCATAAGTAATCACACTCTCCTTATAAAGATAGACCTTGCTGTATCATGTTTGATAGAGCAAGGCCTGTTCATAGTAGCATCTTACATTAAGTACCGACTACTATGTGATTATTGGGGTTTAAACCACTATTGCACTCCATGGAAAAACCTGAGTCACATTGGAAGCACTTGCCTTTAAAATCGGCATCTACTTTTACTGGTTTAACTAGAACCTTCATAAGGTATCCTCCTTTCTTTTATGGTATTTATCAATAAGCTTATTGCTATAACAGACAATTCATAAACATTCCCTGACTTCAAACTGCGCGCTGTTATTGCGCTAAAATTTCATGTGCACAAGACACAAGATACTCATTTAAATTATATTTAAACCTAGAGCAATAATCTGTCCCTTTTTCACGCTGAAGTGGGCACCCACCCATGCATATGGGTACAAGCTTGCATCCTTCACATTTCGCATCGTCCAAAGGGTTAAACAGCATATAGCCGTAGTATGCCGATGGCTGATTATTACTTTCATCTAGTAACGAAAAAACTTTTTTTTCTTTTACTCCAATATCAGCAAAGCATTTATACATATCCCCCATTGGGTCAATGACCCATCCCTGACAATTATCTGCCAAGCAATAGTTTCCCTTTGGTGATGGGAAAATACTTTCTAAGCTTTTCCCAGAGTCTTGCATAAAACGAATATTAAATTTACTAAATTGTTTAATGGATAGACAACGATTTTCCTCGTACGAGTCATTGTAATCCCTAACATGCCCCAAATAAACACTAACAGAATTATCCATCCCCTCATGCTTAATAAGTGTGACGACTTCATCCACTTGATTTTGATTCTCATAATCCACATTAATGCGAAGGGCCACGGGCAATATATCACTAGAGTCTTTCAGGTTTTTTATGATAGTATCAAATGTCCCGCTTCCATCCGCTAAAAAGCGTCGCGCATCGTGCGTTTCCTTCACACCATCCAATGTTATCTGGGCATAGCTAACCATACAGTCCTTTAATCGCTGTGCAATGTCTCTTGTTAAGAAAAATCCGTTTGTAATGATATCAGACTTATATTTTATATTATTGTCGTTGCATATTTGCATGAACTCGCTGCTTAAACTTTCTATACGCTCAACGTCTAAAAGTGGCTCCCCGCCAAACCAGGTTACAGATAAATGAGTAAGTTGCACAGCTTGTTTAGAAATAAACTCTACTACTTTGGCGGCAACATTATCGTTCATATTGTGTCTGTGAAAATGTTCTGTTTCAAAACAATATTTACAACGAAAATTGCAATCCATAGATGGGGCGATGACTAAACCTAGTTGCGATGTAGCAAATCGGTTGCTTAACATGTTCAATCTCAGTTCATCTTTCTCGTTTATATTTTCATTTATCAGAAATCCACAGTGTGTCAGGCCAGTCACTAACTCCAAATCCTCTATTGCCAACCCTTCTTTACAAAAGTTATCAAACTTAGCATAGTTCTCTGCATCCAATACCGCCATTGCTCCGCTTCTAGCATTGTAAATCAAAGCATCATGACTCTCACTAAAGTTAGCAAATATAAAGTTATAGTCAGAAACTTTCATATCTTTCCTCCATTTCGGTTAATTATTATCACTAAGGTTTTCATCATAGTATGCATGACGATCATCTATTAAAGCTACCTGGCATCTTCATATAATGTTTTCAACTCTTTCCTTGCCAACAAGCTATTTATTTTAACTTGCCTCTCTACGGCTTCCGGCAACGTTTCTTGTTCGCTTATTATAAGGACATGGTCTTGATCAAGCTCTCCAATTATTTTTGCAGAGTTTCTAAGCTTATAAATTTCTTCGTCAAGCTCCGCAATTTTTACCTCTGATACACTGATATTTTTTTTTGACTTACTCATATCGCCACCTTGCGCTTTCATTCGTAGCAGGCTTTTGGTTGCCGCCAGTCGCTTGCTGTAAATGTATGATAATACGCATAGTGAGATTTCACCATGCTGTTTCACGAAAACATTTATTTCGTAAAACGACATGTTGTTTGACGAAAATATATTTTTCGTCAAATAGAATGGTAGATACATTTATCAAATGCTACCTTTTATGTACAAGCTCCACCGGAGCAAAATATACTAGGAGGATTGGAATATGAAAAAAATGATGAGTGTTATTATTTGCTGTGTGATGTTGGCTATACCTTTTTCTGCTGTTAGTACATTAACAGACGGTGTAGGGCGTAATGATTTTGAAAGAGGTTATGAAACAATACAACCTACCTACGATGACAAAGGCGAGAAAGATCGACCTGTTGACTAATGATTGTCATACAAAAGCCTTACCTTCTAAGCTAGAAAGGTAAGGCTTTTATGTTTACAATAGTTTTATCCCGTTTTTTTCCGCAAATCGCTTGGTTACCTCAAGGTCAGTTGTATAATTTCCTCCCATCGCTCTCTCTATATAATAACACTCTTGAATACATTTATGTGCCTCGTCCACTTGACCAAGATTCATCAGTCCATACCCCTTAATGTATAATATATGAGCAAAGTACGTATGCCTACTATACCTAATACAATATGTTATACCAATATCGCATAATCTTATGGCCTCTTTATCATCCCCACTCATTCCTACATATTTAGATAGATTAGATATGAGCTTCGTATACATAATTGCAGTACTCTCTTTGTCGTATACTTTTCTATCAATGTAATCTACTAGCCCATACAATATATCTATGGCTATTTCTTCGTTTCCAGCCCTATGATTAGCTATGGCGTAAGCATTAAGCATATTTATTTCTGATTTAGTTAGCAAACATTTTCTTATTTTATCAGAGGAAAAATCTTTTATATACATAGATATTATATTCTCAAATTCTTTTACGGTTTCCTCCGGTCGCTGACCCATTTGCTGTTTAAGTAAAATTTTTGTCATTACGATAAACTGGTTGTATACGTTATCTAACTTTGGCAGTTTTTCAAACATTGCAAGTTTCTTTTCAGCTTCATCATACATACCTTTGGAGTATAAATCATTGATGTCATACTTCAACTCATAGGCCTTTTTGTCTTTGCCATCCAGGAACGAAGGATAAATATCCGCTGACAATCCCATCCTCTGCATAAGTGCCTCAAATGTGGCCCGAGTTGGAAATTGAGTCCCATTCTCAATCTTTGACAGGTTGCTAGTCGAGCATATTCCAAAACATAAATCCTCTTGACTGAGCTTTCTTTCTTCCCTGTTGATTCGTATCAATTCCCCTATACCTATCATAATAGCCCTCCTATCCGCTTACTATAAATTTTACATTATCTATCGCCGCATTGCGTACTTTCTTGGTGGCCACAAGTTTTCTGACATTTCATAGGATTATTATACAACATTTTGATTAAATCACAACTTGCCAATATAAAAAGGCCACTATGTCAAGCATTTAATGCTCAACACAGCAGCCCCTTTCAGGTTTATTACCTTATACTTAAAATCATATTCTTAACTAACTCAGTTCAACCCAAGCTGCGCCTTAAGTAAAGCCATTTCATCACATACAGAGGAATCAATATTCACACCCCTGTATTTCTCCTCCAGAGCCAGTGCTTCATCCAGCGGCTGGGAGTCAAGCTCCGCACGGGCGGTGGCCATATCCATCTGGCGGTTTACTTTTTCTTCCATGCGGTTAAAGGCGCCCATGGCACCCTCTACCTTGCCGGCAGAAGAACCTAACTGGTTGATACGCTCCTGTGTCTTGGCAACGGCGGCCTTGGCCTTTATTGTCTGACGGCGGGCGTTGAGGGCATTGATATCCTTTACCAATTTGTCATGCATCTGGCGCATCTTGACCGCGTTTTCATGGGCCAGAGCTGCAGATGTTTGTAGGCCTGCGCCCGCGTTTTCGAGCTCTTGCTTCTTGGTCAAGAATACGCGTGCGTCTTCTTCGTTGCCGGAAACTAGAGCTTTTTTGGCCAGGTCTGTAAATTTGGCAACTTCTTTAAGATTTTCGTCGACTAGGCGCTTGGTGCGGCTTTCTTCTGCCATTACGCCTGCGGTTTCGGTTTTTACTGCGGCTAGGTCCTTGGTCATATTGCGCAGTAGCTGGTCCACCATTTTGCCGGGGTCTTCTACCTTGTCTAGCGCGGCGTTGATGTTGGACGCTAAGATGTCTTTAAAACGGGATAGTATGCTCATAGTTGTTACCTCCTATAGGTTAATTATTTTCATTGTTATTGTCATCCTCGTACTGCTGTGCCAGTTGTGTTGCGGCATCAGAGCCCATGCTCTCCAGCGGTTGACTTAGGATGCGTTCGGTTTGTTCTGCTTCTAGGTTCTTTTGCTCTTGCTTGCGTTGCCACCACCTAAACAGCAGCAGGGTCAACAACAGTACACCGGCCACTATTATTACTGTCAGCCATATTGCACGGTTGTTTGGCGGCTCTGGTGGGACGTGCATTATGCGCTCTGCAGCCGAGTTAAACGCACGACTAAACAGTTCTTCTTCGCTTATGTCCATATAGTAGTAGCGCTGGACAAAGTCCAAAAGTATGTCTTCTGCTTCCTGGTCTATGACAGACCTGGCTTGGTTCCCGGGGACTACTGCCATGCCGTACAACTGTGCTTCGTTTTCGAAGAACAATAACAGTACATGAGCTTCGTCGTTAAACAGCGCGTCGTATCGCCCTTGGGCAAAGCTTAGGATCTGAGCGTCTGTTGGGTTTTGTGTACCATATATTTCACCCACGATATATAGGTGAGGCCTTACGCCTGTAGCCTGGTGGAAGTTTCTCATCCCTACTACTAGTTGGCTCTGGTTTCCTATCCAGTTTAAATGGTCTGTAAACAACGAGCCTGTTTCTATAGCCGAGCCTGCGGGTAGCGGTGTCCTTATAATTGTAGAAGGTATAACACCCGGAAATGGGTCTGCCGCTTGTTGGCCCCAGTTTTGAGGTGTGGCAAAGTTGCCCATGTATGACACGACAGATATTACAAGCATCACCAGTACAATCATTAGTATGACGGTCATGCACCCGCCACATCCGCCGCCGCTGCGCCTTACCGGGCCGCCCATCATTGGGCCTCCCATCATATGGCCGCCCATTGGCATCATACGCCGCCTGCGGCCCCAGCCCCAGCCGCCGCCCCAACCCCAGCCACGACGCCTTCGGCCACCACCCATCATACCCATGCCCATGCCTACACCCACGCCAGCACCAAAACTTCCGGCACGGCTCATGGGTCTTGCAACTGGTGCGCGTGGTACTGGTGCACGTGGTGCCCCGCGGCCTACACTTCCAAGCCCTGCAGAGCGCCCCGGAGTTGGGATTGCACCCCGCCCGCCGCGCCCGGCACCTCCAAGCCCACTACTTCCCAAACCTCGTACAGAGCCGCCACGGCTCAAGCCGCCACCACCCATACGTCCGCTACCGCCGCGAAGACCGCCACCGCCACGTCCGCCTCTTCCCATATAAATCACACCTTTCTATGCTAGTAAATTTTTAGATATTTTTAGATATTTATCATAATTTTTTGGCCGTATTTTACTTCCCAATGTTTCTTAGTATATCACCGCCAACGCAGTACATACTGGTTATATATCGCTTTTGTTTTGGATTGGTCTTGATATTGCACAAAAAACCGTGCGCCAACTGCCCGCGCAACCTTCTTCATGCCAAAGCGGTTACAAAAACGAAAGGAGTGAGAACATGAGCCGTTTTACAAGTGGTTTACTTGGTGGGCTTGCAGTAGGCCTTATGATAGGCGCAAGCTGTATGACCGACGAAAAACAGCGCCGCCGTATGAAACGCGACAGCAAGCGGGCGCTTAAGAAAGCAGGGCACTTTATCGATGATATAAAGTCGTCGTTTTGATGACAATTAAATAATCTGCCCCACCGGGGACTCATCCCCAGACCCTAAAACCGCGCTTTGCGCGGTTTTGTTTAGATGCTGTATCCATAAATAGACTTCTCCGGAAACTTCCTTTGCGGCCAAAAAATCTTAGGCATTAGTAAGTTTTTAGGCCGCTCATTCGGAGTTTCCGGAGAAGTCAAATGGTATATGGCATCGCTTCCTAATATCCTATTGATAGCAGATATTCCCGGCTTTGCTTTGCAGCTTCAAGTGGTGTCATGCCCACTGCTTCATCCAGCTCTACTACCATAATATACGCGCCGGTTTCTTCTGCGGCTTGCATTACGGCAGGGATATCTTGTGAGCCTTGGCCCACCGGCCTGTCTTCGAATCTGTCGCCAACATTTATGATGTCCTTAAGGTGTACAGATGGGCAACGACCTGTGTATTGTTTCACATAAGATACCGGGTCTTTACCTGCGGCCAATACCCATCCAGTATCTATTTGCGCATACACACCTGTATCAATATCAATGGTGTTAAACAACGCGTCTAGCACATAGCTCCCGCAGGGCAATGTTTTAAACTCGTATGCATGGTTATGGTACCCAAGCATTAGGCCATGGTCCTTACACAGTGCAGCGGTTTTTACCATAACTGCCTTAGTCGTATCAAAGTCTTTGCCGCCGGGCAGTGCTTCTAAGGAAAGCGACGGTATGCTTATCAGGCGGCATCCCAGTGCCTTATACTTCGCTACCGTACCTGCCGCATCTGCTTCAAATGCCCCATATGGGACATGTGCGCTTACCGCCTCTAGGCCGGCGTCATCTAAGTGTTTTTTTAAGACTTCTGTTGCTAGGTCGTATGTGCCAGCCAGCTCTACAGCATCGTAGCCCATGGTCTTAATTTGGTTTAAAGTCTTGGGCAAGTCTTCGTGTGCAGCGTCCCGCACGGTGTACAGCTGCAAGGCAACTATTGGTTTTGTCATGGTTAGCCCTCCTAATAAGTACGCATTTACTTTTTCTGTTTTTCTTGTTGTATGATACATGCGACAACTAGCTTAGAAAACTACATATCATGAAATTTATCCAGGGGATATGTTATACTAAAGCGCTTGATTATGTATAGTTTTTATCTTTTACACACAGGAGAGTTATATGGAAACACAGCATCACACTGCTTATACAGCCTATGATGGCACACAAATATGCGAGTCATGCCTAAAGCTAGTAATTCAAAAGAAAAATATAGGCAGCGCCAATGATATAGCCCGCTTGGCTGCGCCCAAGACAGCGCAAGTGCTATACAACGCCTTGCGTGTAGGCCCAAGATTAATCTTGCGCAGTGCATTCGAACTCTTGCGCGCAAACATGGTCACTCGGGTTATATCAGTTATAGTGTTATTGGTAATAGACAAGTTTAGCTTAATTACAGGGCGCATATCCATTAAGCAGTTTATTATTAATATAACTCTTGCCCTGATGCTGCTGGTAGGCGGCACAGCAGGGTGGATGCTGGGCAGCCATGCCCTTGGCTTGGTTGTAGAAAGCCTGGTACTTGGAATAATCGCGGGGATTATAGGCGCTGGCCTTTTAAGCGCTGGGTTAAGTTTTATTGTCAACAAAATTATCCATCTCTTTGTGCAAGACGACACAGAAGATATGCTGGACATTTACAACCAATGCTTCGCCTCCCTAGCCAAGGAACACAAGCTCAACCACGAAGAAATATATGCCGCAACCAACAATATATGTATGAGTAAGGAGCATATCCGCGACATTTTTACAGAGAAATCAAACAGAGCAGCCTTTGCATGCAATAAGCTAGAGCCCTGCGTTAAAGATGTAGTAGAAAGGCGGGCACCATGAAACTTACACAACTACTAAGCCATGTAGACCATACGCTACTAAGCACAACATCAACCACCCAAGACTATGCAAAGTTATGCGAAGAAGGCCTTATCCACAACGTTGCCAGCGTGTGCATACCACCATCACGCGTGAAGTTTTGTGCCCAATATCTGCAAGGGCGGGTAAAGGTTTGTACGGTTGTGGGGTTCCCCAACGGTTATAGCAATTCGTATATCAAGGCAATAGAAGCCACAGATGCTATAAACAACGGTGCAAGTGAGATTGACATGGTAATAGACATAGGCCGCGCCAAAGAGCATGACTACAGTGCAGTACTTGCCGATATACAGCAAGTACGCCGCGCCACAATAGGCCATACACTTAAAGTAATTATAGAAACAGCAGTGCTTACTACCCAAGAAAAAATAGACCTATGCCAAGTAGTAAGCGAGTCCGGCGCAGACTATATAAAGACCTCTACAGGCTTTGCGGCAAATGGTGCAACTTTTGATGATGTGGTACTATTGCGTAAGCATGTAGCCACTGAAGTAAAAGTCAAAGCTGCCGGCGGGATATCTACGTTGGATGACGCTTTGCAATTTATACAACTTGGCGCAGATAGACTTGGCACCAGCCGTATAGTCAAGATTATCCAGGGGATGGATGGTACAGGGTACTAGAATGAATAAAGTACTTTCACACCTCACCAACGATATAGCGAACTAATTCGCTACAGTTGAGTGAGGTTTTTTATTTTATATATAAAGGAGAACATGTTTATGAAAAAATGGGAGCAAGCAGCAAGAAGTTTTATAGACTCGTGTAGCTTCAAAGACGAAATAGATGCTGTATTTTTAACAGGAAGCTACGCTTCTGGTAATGCGGATGAATTTTCCGACATTGACCTATACATCGTGCTAAGCAATGATGCCAAATGGCGGGAGCGTGGCAACAAGTATGTAGATGGTTTCATAATCGAATACTTCGCCAACCCTTTACGCAAAATTATGAACTATATCGACGACTCATATGCCAACGCGAGTCTAATTGAGATAAATATGATACTAAGCGGGGTCGTAATTTATAACCAAAACTCGGCAGCAGAAAAAGTAATAGACTACTGTACGCAAAAATCAATGACCGACTTCCCTAAAATGGGCGAGTTTAACATTAAAACAGGACTGCTCACGCTGTGGGACAGCCATGACGAGTTACACAGGGCTTACAAAAAGCAAAGTCTAGACATGACAATGCAGTTTTACGAGTTTATGAGAAGTGCGTTTGAGTTGTATTCCCGGTATATATGCTCGCCTGTGCCTGGACATCATAAGCTGTATAGGTGGCTTTTGGATGAAAATTATCATCAAAGATATGGCTTACCCACATACAATGACCCGGTTTTCCTTGAAATGGTCAAGCATGTTTTTAAGGTTACCGGCGAAAAGGCTATGTACGACTTATCACATGATATCTATACCTATGTCACCCACAAGATGGGTGGGTTTGACATTGGTAGCTATGTACTACACGGGCCATGTGATTAAGCGGATTAATTTGCTCTAAGCATGGATACTATTCTATGTATACAAAGCGGGCTCCCCCTCGAAAGAGTAGAGCCCGCAACAGAGTTATCGCATTTACAATATCTCAATAGGGAACTGCCCCTGCGGGCGCACATCCCCAATAACAGCCGCTTGGACACCAGCCTTGGCCAGGTTAGACATAAGTACATATACATCTGCCTCTGGCACAGTCAACAGTAGTCCACCAGAAGTCTGGGGGTCAAACAAAATCATCCTTAGTGGATTTATGACACCGTCTGCGAAGCTTACCTTAGGAGATAAATATTCTGCGTTGCGCCTCGCCCCACCAGGGATTATATCCCTCGCGGCCAACTCATATGCGCCGTCCAGTAATGGGATGTCTTTTGCGTTAAAAACTAAGGTGCAGTCGCTGGCCTCTGCCATTTCGCTGGCATGGCCTATGAAACCAAAGCCGGTTATATCTGTGCAAGCATGTACGCGGGTCTTTATGGCCGCATCACGGGCATATTTGTTAAGAGTAGCCATGGATGTAATAGCCTGGCCAAATTCGGTCTGGGTTATAAGGTCCTTTTTTGCCGCCGTTGCCAAAATACCGTTGCCAAGGGGCTTAGTAAGCACCAATACATCCCCAGGGCAAGCGCTGGCGTTACTCCATATTTCTCTTGGGTCAACACATGCGCTAACACACAGCCCATACTTTGGCTCGGGGTCAATGACAGAGTGACCACCGGCTATTACGCCGCCGGCTTCTTGTACCTTTGTGGCACCACCGGCAACTATTGCGGCTATATCTTCTGGCGGCATACATGACGGTACGCACAGGATATTAAGCGCAATATTGGGTGTGGCCCCCATAGCATAGATATCTGACAGCGAATTAGCTGCCGCTATCTGCCCAAACTGGAACGGGTCATCTACTATTGGTGTAAAAAAGTCCACGGTCTGGATAAGTGCCAAATCCTCGCGCAGCTTGTACACACACGCATCGTCGCTGGTGTTAAAGCCTACAAGCAACCCTGGATCGTGGGATGTTGGCAGAGCTTTCAAAATTTCGGATAGGGCCCCCGGCCCTAATTTTGCCGCTCACCCTGCGTGCGCAGACATATGAGAAAGGCGTTTTTTTTCGGTCATATGATTGATTCACCTCGTTCTAATTTAATAATACGAATCTCAGAAAATCACGACGACAACCGAGTGGAAAATCGGCGGCTTTAAGCCGTTTTTCGCGATGTGTTGTCGACGATGATTTTCGAGATTCGTATAAGAAATAAAAAAACCTGCTTCGTTTTCCTACGAAACAGGTTATCACTATACATAAAGCATATCAAAAGCGCAATAAAGCGCATATTATTTTGGCGGGAGTATGTGGGAATCGAACCCACCTAAGCAGCTACTAACCACTCTCACAGGTTTTGAAGACCAGGGCGCACACCAGCACGCATCTACTCCCAGGACTGACTTTTTTAGAATGACTTCCGAAAATTATCACTTGTTTATCACTTGTTCTTTTGTTGCTTGAGAATCCAATCTGATAATTTATCTACCAAAACCCGGTACTCACGTCCGAACTTTACGGATGGAAAGTCTTTTCTACGAACTAGATTATACGCCGTATCCCTTCCAATGTCTAATGTTTTTTGAAGCTCAGGCACAGTAATCATATGTGGTATGTAACTTTGTACTTCAATATTGACCATCAATTTCTCCTTTGCTCATCAGAGCAATATGTACAATTCTTTTGGGGCTAAATTAAGCAATTATCTATATATAGAAAGATGCTTGTAATATCCCCACGCTATTCACATTCAATAAAATCTTCTATTATCCAATAAACTTTATCTCTATAAGGATTCATTGTACCATCATCTAATTTTCTTCTTTTATCCTTATGGCTTAATATCGTGTACGGAAGGTCGTTTTCACCCAGAATACCTATTAGATTTCTAATGCCCATAGAAGGGCGTTTAAGTCCTGCTTTTTTGAATTCATCTTTTAAAGTCTCTTGTTCTGGCTTATGTAGATACTTCAACTTGTTTTCCTCAAGGTATTCTATGAAGGAATTATTTTTAACTGGGTCAATGTTAATAACCACTACTTTTGAAGCTAATTCATCACCTAGCCAATACTTAATAGCCTTGTCGTAACCATTGGCTAATGCCAGATAGATTACCTCTTCGTCATGACACAACTTAGCATACATTAGATTGTTTATGCGGAAGCCAGTGGGGGCATCTTCATCTTGTGTATTGCTTGGGTCTCCAACATATGGATAGAAGCACTTAATTTCCCGCCACTCTTTTCTCTTTTTACCTCCACCATACTCTTGATAGAACATGTCTCTGTCCTCTTTGAATAAGTTTACCGGCTTCAACTGCTTGTCATTCATTTTTAAGAAATTATTTATCCCATACTTAGAATAGTTTTTTATGTAGAACGTGCAGCAATCATTACTATCTAAAGGACGCTTTCTTCCAAGGCTCTGTACCATTGAATCAACATCAAATATCTCCGTGAAAATATGTCTTATCGCCCTATCTTTAAAATCAATACCATTGTCCAAAACCTTTGTTGTAAATAGTATAGACTTGCTGAAAGTGATGTGTTCCTCGGAGTTACGTATTATCACATTAGGGTTGTACAGCCGTCTTAACTTATCACTACTGCCGGAGCAATGATAATCTGCTTCATTCCCATAGATATCATACATTTCCAACATACGTTTTGCAGAATTACAGAATACAATAATCTTGTCGTCTGGGTTTTTTGCAAGTATTCCATCTATCCATGCCGTAAGAGCAGATGCATTGTAAAGTATCACATCATTAACATAACTATAATCTTTACTTATGGAGTATTTGTTTTCTTCCTTGACTTTGCCCATTGCCTGTAGCGTTGTAAAGAAGGATTTAGCAGTCGCACTCATTAAGATACAAACATTCTCAGTCTGCTTCATCAAATAGTCACAAGTGATATCTGTATACTCGTTGAAGCTATCACTAAATAAATAATGAATCTCATCAAAAATTATGTAGTCGTACTGTTCAATACCTATCTGTTCTAATATTTGGTTTTGCAATTTCTGGTATGACATTACATCTATATTGTCGAGTTCCAATTCCATTACTTGTGTCTGTATGGCTTCTCTCAATGACTTTCGATTACAAAGATATAATATTTGCTTCCCTTGCAATACTGTGTATGGAGCTAGTATATTAAATATGAAGTATGTCTTGCCCGTTCCAGTATCAGCGTCAAAGACTATAAACTCGTTATTCCATTGTTTGTATTGGTCAGAGATTAGGTCGCTAATATGCTTTGTTTTGGCTTGCCGGGTGTAATTATGTTGTTTGTCTACGCTATACATTACTAACCTCCGGCAAATTATTTTTCAATTCATGCACTTGCTGTTTGATTTCATCGTGTTTATCTATTTCATAATCAATCATAAAATTTTTATAGTTATCAAACGGCACAAGTAGATTATACTTATCACCGCACAGCCCTAAGTCCATTTCTAACTCCTTGTAATATATCCTGCGTGGACGGTCTACATCCATCATAAAAGCAACTGATAAACTATCTTCTTTATTGTCTTTGAACACGTAATGAGTTTGAAAAGTAATCACTCTAAATTCTCTTGAGTCGGGTTCCGTCATAACAATGTCTTCTTCGTTTTCATCATCTGGAGGGTTATCAATCTCATAAAGAAGTTTATCTATAAAAAGTTTGCAAGCATTTAAGCTCCTTATAATACTTTGTACGGTTTGCTCGTCAACCTTAAAAGGCAAGGCTTCTTTTAGAGTGTTAAATTCATGACCTAGTCGGTTGGTACACTCGAGTAGCAAGTCTTTCGATTGTATCATGAAGGGTTTCTTGGTATCTTCATCAGCTAATTGCTGGATTAAATCTGCTATTTCATCTTGATACTCAGTCTCTTTTTCCTTAAAGCCATCTAACAGTTGTTCTTTCTCTAACTGCCATTCCTCTAATACCCTTTCAGATTCAATTCCTGTCATTGTAATAATTTTGTCAGTACCTATGTAATCAAAAAATTCAGACTGGGTTTCTGCTGGAAGCCTTGCATAAATCTTATATGCCGTTGTTGCACTTAATGATTCATTTTCAACCAATTCCTGTAGCTCAGGAATAAGATTAAGAAGACGCTTATAGTTGCTGTATTGTCGCTCTTCAAGATTTACTTTTTTTGCTATATCGCTCTGGGTGAAATAATTTCCTTCGGGGTCTTTGTTATGCCTCTTAGTTCCTATATTACCTGCGCTTCCTTGTCTCACACCATAAAGCCGTTCTAATTCTTTTATACAACGTGCTAATTTTATGGGATTATGATTGCCCGGTACTCGTTGCTTTAGGTTTGAATCAATTAAGTCAAGCAACATGGCATCCTCTTTTAATAGCTCGTCCGTTTCCTCATATGCTTTTGTGAAACAGGGGATAGAGGTAATATTGAGTTCATTACATGCTCTCACTCGTTGGTGTCCAGAAATTATTACATTATCTTTGTTGATGGTTATTGCGTTCGTTATTCCACGTGCCTTTACTGATTCTAGGAACTCATCCCATGCATCTCCTGTAATGTTATCAAAGAACTCCTCATTTTTAGGGTGCGGCTTTAATAACTTAATTGCTTCATACCGTTTTTCTTCTTGCATATTTTATTCTCCTTTATATGGATTTTTTTGATTTTTTTCAAATTTTTATTCATTGTTTCATTATCCTTTTTTATTTATTGCCGAAATTGTTTTTTCATACAACGTTATAAATTGTTTAACAAAAACATTTTCAGAGCTTATCTTACCCCTTTTGGAATCCTCCTTCCCAAATCCACCATACTTACCAACATTCACACCATAATGTTGTTCCAGCGAATGAATAATTATAAATAGCAATGACGGGTCATTAATTGCGTCTACTAAATCAGCAAACCTATAAAACAATTCGTTGGTTAAATCTGGCGTATCTTTAGAATCGACTATGGATGATATCTTTTTAAGTGTCACAGCGTTATTAATCCGTGCCTGTGTGCTGTGTAG
>Ga0123355_10000918_pt1 | contig 40780 bp, 39 predicted proteins | sample TergutEmb28metaG_3_FD_89872 | JGI IMG/M metagenome (GOLD analysis project Ga0123355, IMG submission 89872) | Embiratermes neotenicus P1 segment gut microbial communities from Petit-Saut dam, French Guiana - Emb289 P1 | ecosystem: Host-associated > Arthropoda: Insects > Digestive system > Gut ...
ACTGGCCATTATCTCCCAAACCGTTCAAGTTTGGATATAGGTGTTTTGGGGTTTTTCGGTATAGTTTAACATAAGGAACACCCTCCCGAAGTCTGGTCCGTTCCTCCTGTTACACCCTGTATACACACACACACACACAGACAAGATTTATTCCAACTTATTGCAAACTTTATGCCATATAGAAGTTACTCCAACATGTTTTGGCTAATATATGTAGCAACCTTCAAGGAGTACACACAAAGACCATATTTATTTGGAAATATATAACACTGTCGAAGACTAGGTAAAATGCACATTTCACAGCTAATTTCAGTGTGTTCATATGAAACAGATGATGACATAAAAGATAACAGCAAATAATTAGTATATTTTTAAAAATAAATCTTGTGTTCAAGCACATTTTTTTCAGTATGAGTTAAAAGTTCTGTATACTGCAGCAAAGTTGTGTATACATTACATGAACACTCTGTACTAAGTACAGACCAAAAAAATCTATGAAAAAATATTTACTAATTGTATCCTGTCATCGTTCATATAATCCTCTACTTCATATGAACACACCATAATTTACTTTGAAATGTACATTTTACATTAATCTTTGACAATGTTATGTATTTTTAACTAAATATGATCATTGTGTGTACTCCCTGAAGATGGCTACATACCAGTATGTTAGTCAAATACAATGGAGTAACTTATATATGGCATAAGGTGGAATAAATCTTATCCATATAAGGCACAACATATTTTTCTACAGTATCAAGTGAAGGAAACTGATGCAGAGATAGAGGCAACATGTAATGTTTTACTTTCAAGATAAAGCTTCAGAATAGCAATTCTACACAAGAATGCTGTTACTGTAAAGAATTTTACCTTAAACCCAAAATTCTTCATTCGTGTTCATCTTTCAGCATGAAATTCATAACAAAAGTCACACTCAACAGTGTAGGCCACATTATAGTGGATTGTTTTTGGCAACAAATGTATCTTATTTTTAGCCTACAGCATTATAAATAGGCCTAATGATGGATTAGTTAATTAATCTGAAACATGCAACCTATGCATCTGATTAAGGATACAAATTGTGTTCGACTGAAAATATTATTATTATTTCTTGATATAGCATTGTTTCTTGCAACAGAATAACTGCCGATTTCTATACTGGTTAAAAGACTGCTATAAACTGCTCCAAGGGAACAGTAAAATGAAATGGTGAAATGAGAAAAGCCATTTCATGCATTCCCTGCCAGGTAGTTATGTGTAGTGCAGTTCTTCTCAGACAGCCACTTTACCCAAACTGTTTCCATACTTTAGAGAATGCAGATATTTTTGGCAATCTACCAGCAAGACAATACAGCTACACATGCCTCACAGTATGCGTAATATTCAAACAGAAATGTTATGAAAAATAATCACGGCATGGAGTGCATTAGTAACTAAAGGCTCCAGGCCAGAATGAAGGGATAAAAAAAGACAATCTCAAAAATACCTGAGAAGAGCAGAAAATGTGTTTTAAGAATACTGTACTGTAAACATGACATTAGTTCTTCGATCTTTTAGGATGATATCCAGTATTAACTAACTACCAATCCGCACTACCTAACAACCCAGAAGAACAAAGACCTCATTTACATCATGGGAAAGACCTGAAATCATGTACAATAATATTAAACATATGTGCACAAACTACCTTACATTGCTTTAACTTTGTCCTGCTGGTGGTCCATTTTACACAGCATGCAGAAACAGAAGCAAAAAACTACAGATGAGCAAGTTAAGAATCTTACGAGAGGGTTGCTGCTGGACTTCACTGTGGTGGACCATCGCTGTCACCTGGAGTCTGTCCCCACCACACATCACCGTTGATGCTCCAGTGTCACTCACTGCCCTTCCTGAGTGGTAATGTAGAGCATGGGTTTGGCTTGTGTTAGTTGGATATCATGCAGTTGTATATTCACACAACAAATCATAGTCAAGCACTGACAATGATGACTCCAGCATGTTTCTCTAGTTACATGTTTACTGACAGAACCTTAGTCACTGTACTTATTACCTAGGGGTTGGACAACAGGGATTAAATTTCAAACAGGAGCAGAAATTGCTCTCCCCACTACCAAGATTCAAATAACAGCATTTTTAATGGACGTGATGAAAAGTAAGGATCAGCAACACCATGGTGAAATTGGATAGTGAAGCAAAAATTCTTCTTAAAAATATTCACCGTTCAATTAGCAACTAGCAGAGAGGATGAAAATGTACAAACACTGTGGTCAAAACTAGTAATCAAAACTATAATGGTGTAAATAGTGTAAATTTAAGTAGCACTGAATATTCCCTGGTTATTCCTTAAAATAAAACAATTTAAATATGTGCATTAGATTAGGAGTTTTAATTTTTTGTAAGAAGTTGTTTTTTCTTAACACTTTTCATGAAGATTATTTTGACTAATTTAGAGTAATGAAGTGTCAAAGGACAAACATACATTTGTAACCTGATATAACCTAACTTTACAAAGGAGTATTACATACACCCAGCAAGGAAAGTGATAAATGACTCTGGAAGCAACATGAAGGATTTGCAACCAGCTAGCTAGTCTTGAAGTGTCAAGTGAGGGATGGAACATTTACAGAGTAGCTTTAGAAAGCCTAGCCATGGCCCATTTGTTTGGAATTTTTTTTGCAAAGCCTATACATACAATCAATAGTGCGTTTAGTTACACCTAGAGTCAAACAAAACAAGATGGAAATGTGTGTTATGTACAACAGTTCTGGCATGGTTATTTTGTGTAATTATACAAAAAAATTGAAGTTTTAATAAAGTATCAGTTGTAGCAGCATATTCAATTATATTTCAATTAAATATTTATTTATATACTTGTAGACCTGTAAGGTCAAGTGGGAGGAAGTTCTGTTTAATTACTGTCAACAATAAGAAAGGTAATCTGCATTTATGTTTGAAAGATTACTGTGGATTATGCATACTCAGACATGTACACCCTGCATTCCTTTTGACTAATTATGTTGAAAGTCAGAATAATTATTCAGAAAGTGTGCTGGTCATAAACTAAATGTTTCACTCTTCCCTAAAACTTCAGTGCAAAACATTTTTTCTCTGACAGATATTTAGTACATTTCACATCAGATGTGCACAGCCATGCACTGAAGTCTTCATTAGCCTTGTCTGACCTAATGAAAATTTACATGGCTTTTCAGATTTCAGTAAAATTTTTCATTGTCAAATTTCACAGAAATACGTTCAACAGTTCTTGAGTCTTTTCATATGCAAAGACAGAGGGACAAAGAAATTTTTACACGGATCTGCAGGACTGCAAAAAACTGTAGTATAATCACCTTAATTCAGTACATCAATAACGTACATTAATTAGAAGTGGTGAGTCAACTAGTGAACTAACTGTACAACTTTAAAAGCACTGGAATTCATAAATATTTCAGAAAATGTGAGTTAAGTACGCTAAGATACTATACTGAAAAAAGTCACGCATCTCTATGTTAAGTCATAAGCTTTGGTAAGAGTCACATGGATTTATGTTACAATTACTGTACTCCTGCATTCAGTGCTGTGAATGGAATATAAACCGTGCCTATAAAATTTTAAAACACCAATTCTTTTTAACATTTAGTAGCAATCCACAGAAAATCTTTTAGACTGCATGTTAGTGACTGACCTCTACCTTGAAGATGGAAGCAGCAGACTGTTCTGAAATGCTGGTACCTACCATACAAATTATATTTACTCATATTCGAGAAGACTGTAAACATCCAAGTAAATGAATATTCAACTCTAGAGTCACATATTGCATACCTATGCTTGACTGAGATGGAGAAGAGTTAACACCCAAGGGCAGTGGTCCATCACCTATGGCAAAAGACTCTTTCTCTCCTCCATCATTTCTGCAATGTGTATGTAATGTAACTTCATCCACTTCAATCACAATGGTGCTGTTACATGAGGGACAAGTTATAACATCTTCTTCCATCCCTGAAAGCATGAGCATTTTAACAAAAGACAAAATGTGCTAAACATGCAATGGAAAAGGCAGACAGTGCTCCCTTCAATTTTGATTATACAGATGTCAATGAATTAACATTACTCTCACTACATTTCCTACTCCTACCAATTTTCTCATCCTTCCTGCTGCATACCTGTAGGAGGCAGTTTTCGAGAGAACTGAGTTGAACATTTCATGCATCGAAACAGAAGCCGATTCAAAGCTGTCAGTGGTCTTGCATCTAGTACCTTGCCCAGAGTCTGCACAAGCTTCTGCAAGTATCACATAATAAGTCAGTATAATGCCATCATAAAATATATAATTATATTAATGGACGAATAAATTTCATAATAATAAAACAATTATTTGTTACTGGAGTGAAATTGCACCTTTCATTCCCACTTTCCTCTATGAAGAAAACTTACTATAACATCTGTTTTATGGAACAAATAATTTTAGCCATGCAAACAAATCTGATGATTTAATATTAAATTCTCCTGCATTTATATTTGCGGCAACACAATTTAAAAATATTTATAAAATTATCATAAACAATATTTTACCAAAAATTTTATTCTTTTGCCACCCAGCCTCATGTACAATGGGTACTGGGTCTCTTTCTCAGGGTACAGCGGACTGGGTGTGGCACTGACCACCCGCCCCATCTAGTACTGAGGTTAAAGAAAGAGTAGCTATACCCCTAAACTTGCTCTGAGCCTTCATGGCCTGTTCTTGGGTAATCTTCACCTATTTTACCTTTTATGGAACTGTCAACACATTCAAATTTCATTTAAAATTTGGCAACACTTATGAACCCTTCAAGTGAAAACTTTCCCACATTTCTCCATGCATCTCAAGTTTTGCATGTGACCTGCTATACATTTAATGGAACAAGAAAGTTTCGAACAAAAGCTGTATAAAAAATAAAAAACGCATTTATGCCATAAGCACTGCTAACATAATTAAAAGAACGGGATGAACACACCAGCATTACAGTGTGACAATTGTATTGTTTACCTGACCCAGAGGCACAGCTAGGAGTCTGGCAAGTTATCATAATGGCTGCCCCTACTGGAAATTATGAATTAAAAAACACAATGACTTATTGTGATTTCTTAATTTGGCTCAATAACTGAAAATTTGTAGAGAACAGAAAATCAATTTCTCTTTTCATATAAAATATTCATTTCATGACCCCCTCACCTGTGCCACATGAGGCAGTCACACCAGTCCCTACAGCAATTAATACACACACTCAGTGGTTGAGGAACAAGGGTTCAATTCCTGGCAGGAACAAGAAATTTTTCTCTTCTGTACATTGTACACGGTAACTCTGGTGCTCAAGAACCAGGGAGTTTTTCTTGGAGCTAAAGCAGCCAAGGCATGAGGTTGGCCAGCCACCTACTACTTCCAGTGAGGTTCAGAATTCATGGATATACACCTTCACTCCACCATATGTCTCCATGGCGCACTACTTAATTAAGGACAATGATAACTTTTAGCTTTATCTTTTGTCAGTGTGTAACTTGGTTTAAAAAAAAAAGGGGGGGGGGGGGGGGGGGGTGGGGGGGGGTTTAGGAAAAGGATTGGGGGGGGAAGGTTGGGGGGGAGGGGAAAAAAAAAAAAAAAAGAGGGGGGGGGGGGGAGGTTGCTGAAGGTGTGTAATGAAAAGGATGCTGGGGAAAATATCTGGGCCAAAGGGGAAATAACAACTGGATGACTATTAGCTTCTCAATGACTATGGCCTGTGGAGTATATGTTGGTATAATACTTTCAGAAAACCAGTCTGCAATCAGCAAAAAAAAAATCACTAAAAATTCAAGTCTTCTGGGATGTTACATCATGTAAACTGGTAAAAAGTTACCAATGGTTTGAATAATCATAGAAATTCCACCTTTAGGTTCCAGTAGTCTATTACACTATATCACTAAATCATCACATAAGTAAATACAGTCCACAAAACACGACCAAATGTAAGAACTAAATCTTCCCAGTTATAGCAAGTGAGAACACAGAACCAAGTAAACTTTATCACTACATCACCAAAAAGTAGTGGCACTGCAATTTAGAATTGAGTCTAACCAATCACAGCAAGGGGGAACCACTCAGTCAGAACCAAGTAAACTTTATCCCTACATCACTGAAAAGAAGCATCGTGATACCACGATTAAGTGTTCCCACACCTACTGAAATCTAATATTTAGTAAATATGTTATCAGCTAACTGCAAAAACCAACAGTAAACAGTGTACTGTTTTACCACACTTATTAAATTCTGATTTAATCAATAATTCACATTTAGCGTAACAAATTTTTGACATTCCAGCATTTATACCTCAGTTTAGTGTGACTGTTATCAAAATAACAATAAACATTTGTTTCCTCAATACTGAAAATTACCATAAAGCATAATCTTGTCTCAGTCTTTATTCCATATGCCCTTAATAATTTTGGTAATTAATTTGATACTACTCAATTGAAATTACCTTTATTAGTGAAGAAAATATTTTTTATAATATGTTGTATACCACCATGCATTGCTTAAAATACACTCTTAGTAATTAAACCAAAAAATACACTTTATTTTGGAGTAACCCCTGTCTACAATTTACCTCCTACATGCTCCACTGTATCTTTGTAACTTCACCTTGTGATTAATTGATACACACTGATAATGGCCCAGAAGGGACTAAAACATGTAGGCAGTAAATTGCAGACAGTTAGGGTTTGCTTGCCAGTAGTGCAGTTGTTGGTTTAGTTACTAAGATTGTTTTTGTCTCTTTCTTTCAAATGTCACTGTTTTACACATGAACCTGATATTAGTGATGATGTAATCATATCTATTTGTATGGAAACAATTTAATTAATGCCATGGAGAATATGAAGTTCCTCAGCAGAGCAATTTCCCACATTTTACAGAACCTGAAAGTTCATTACCGTGTTCACAACACCCCATAACTGGTCCCTAACATGAGCCACATATATTGAGCTCACACACTCCCACTTTATTTAACATCCACTGTAATATTATCATCCCACCTATGACAGGTCCTTCAAGCAGGATGCTTGCAGGGTTTTCTACCAGAACATAACAAACATCTCTCTTCTCCCATATGTGGTTCATATCTCACCCACTTCTTTAAATGCATTAATGTCAGGATGTGAATGTAAATCACACATTAACAAAAAAAACTGGTGTTAAATATATGGCAAAAGGCAACAGTAAACAGGGTATGTAAATGTTGCACAGACTTATCACCTGTGCATCTTTCTCATCCATAATATACACTCTTTCTTGGCGATCACGACGCACTGTGTCAAATGTCAACAGTACTGTGGCAACAGGAGACTCTCCATCTATTCTGATGCAGCTCAGTAGGCTTGCCATGGTCCACCTCTCATGGGTCTTTCCACAGAGCACCTCTCTTTCTTTCAGCTGCCTACAAACAATGTATAGTATGGCATCAAATGATAAATATTAAGGGACAGTGTGGCACAGTGTATATTAAAGAGATTTATTCTCGGTGTGAAATACAGTACTCTCTCATGGACCATGGATATAACATTTCTGAAGAACACCACAGTTAGAATGAGGAGCCAAGTGTTAGAAGAATTGTGTCCATTGCTATAATTCATCAAAATCTCAGACGCTTGATCCTTCATCACACACACGCAAACAATACAAAGAGAATAAAAAATACAGAAAAGTTGTAGTACACTGGAGATCAGAACCTGTGTTCAGATCTAATTACAACACTGTCCTGAACAAACATCAGTCTCTTTGTACGGAAGTCACCAATTCTGTTCATTTGTACACAAATAAAGAAATATGCATACATAAATCCAGACCATGTGGATGGCAAAAATGGACACTGATGGAAACTAAGGATACCTGAAATCTGCAAATGGCAAGAACTGTATGTGAAATAAAACAAATAGCAGAACTGTATAACATAATTAAAAATGCCTTTCAAAATCCAACCTTGTGTCATAACAGTGCAAAAGAGGTAAAAATACACTACTGGGATACTATATGCACGGTTGAGATTTTGTGTGCAGTAAGAACAATCAGCACCATGATAAGTGGGTCCGTCACCACAGCATATCATGCCCTCAGGTTCCGTATGGAAGAACGGCCTCCAATATGGAGGGTAGCTGCGAATATATTGATAAAGCAGTGCAGACAGCCTAGAAGGGGTAGTCCTCCAGCTTGAGGGTTGGGGAGAGGCTAACCATTCCTCACTGTAAAACGTGTCTTGTTACAAAACATTCATACAGTAAGCCTCGGACCTGGAATGATGCTTTGGTATGACCTAAGCAAAGGAAAAGGGAAACAAGATTTGGTACTTAGAATGTAGGAGCCTGTGTAGGGCAGGTTCACTTACAGCAGCTGCCAGAGAATTAGCAAGATATAAATTAGATTTAGTGGGAGTGCAGAAGGTTAGGTGGGACAAAGGGGGCACAGTAAGAGCAGGGGATTATAATTTTTTTTATGGAAAGGGAAATGTAAATCATCAATTTGAAACACAGTTTTTTTTGTACAACACAGAATAGTATCATCAGTTAAGACAGTAGAGTTGGTTAGCGATAGGGTGTCATATATAATTCTGAGAGGTTGCTGGTGTAATATCATTGTTCTGAATGTGCATGCACCAAGTAAGGAGAAGTGGTGATTCAAAAGGCATTAGATTCGAGCAGGTTTTTGATAATTTTCCTTAGTACCATTTGAAAATTCTATTAGGAGATTTTAATGCAATAGCGGGGAGAGGACATTTTCAAACCAACAAAAGGGAATGAGAGTCTATATGAAGGAGAGTAATGATAATGGCACTAGAATAGTAAATTTCGCCACATCAAAAAATATCATTGTTAAGAGCACGATGTTTCTGCACCAAAATATTCATCAGTATGACTGGACCTCCGGATGGAAAGACGCACAACCAGACTGGTCACATATTGCTAGATAGGAGATGGCATTTGAGTATACTAGATGTATGAAGTTTCAGGGGAGTTGACTGTGATACTGATCACTATCTGGTGGTTAGGAGAGTTAGGAAACGATTGGCAGTAAGTAAACAAGCAGCAGAGAAATCTGATGGGGAAAGATTTAATCTCAGGAAGCTGAATGAGCTGGAGGTTAGGTAACAGTATCAGATTGAGATTACAAACAGGTTTGCAGCTTTGGAGAACTTAAGTGATTGCAATGACATAAATAGGGCTTGAGAGAACATTATAAAGAATATAAAAACTTCAGCTAAAGTGAGTCTAGGTCTGCATGAACTGAAGCAGCATAAACCATGATTTGATGACGAACGTTTCGGTTCTTTAGATCAAAGGAAGCAAGCTAAAATGCAGCGGGCATAGGATCCAAGACAAAGCAATGTAGATAATCTAAACAATTTAAGATGGGAAGCTAGCAGACATTTCAAGAACAAAAGAAGGAATATCTGAAAGCTAAAATTAAGGAACTTGAAACTAACTGTAAGATCAAAAATATTAGGAACATGTACAGGGGTTAAAGAAGGGTTAACAGTCTAGAACTAATACAGTAAAGGATGAGAAGGGTGATTTGGTTGCAGACTCCCACAGTATTTTAGCTCGGTGAAGGAAATATTTCTCACAGCTATTGAATATATATGGGATTAATGATGTTACGCAGACAGTAATACACACAGCAGAACCACTAGTGCCTGAGCCAAGTGCCTTTGAGGTTGAGTTGGCTATTGAAAAGCTGAAAGTCTAAAATCAACAGATATTGATCAAATCCCAGCAGAATTGATTAGGCAGGTGGTAGAACAATTTGCTACGAGATCCATAAACTTATTATTTCAATATAGAATAAAAAGGAATTGGCTGAGGAGTGGAAGGAGTCGATCATTGTACCAATCTAAAAGAAGGGTGATAAAATAGAGTGTAGTAATTATAAGGGCATATCACTCTTGCCAACTATTTACAAAACTTAAGTAAGTAAAGTAAGTAAGTAAGTAAATAAAGTAAAGTAAGTAATTAAGTAATTAAGTAAGTAAATAAAGTAAGTAAGTAAAGTAAATAAGTAAAGTAAGTACATAAGTAAGAAAGAACAATCAGCAGAACAGAAGCCCACTTAAGAAATACTTTTTAGCCTCCTTAGTAGCTATCATTGTTATAAAATTGTACACACACAAAGGTCCAAAAATGTAGTGTGGTAATGCAGGTAGATCCACCAATCCCACATAAATGAGTACACCCAACTGGTGGTTAAGTTGGCATCTATCATCATCATCACCACCATCATCGTTGCCATCAACACCGCCTCCATCACAACCACAACCACAACCACAACCACCACCACCATCATGTTGTTGCCAATCCCATCATCATTACCCTACTTAAATGTTGGATAACTGAATCAAACCCAGCGGTATACGAGGTTTGTTCAAAAAGTATCCGGACTGACCATAGTACATGAAGTAGATAAGGCTTATGGGGTTTTTAACCCTAATTGTCTTCAACACAGTTCACTTCCGCATCTACACACTTCGCCCAACATTTCTGCCACTGTTGGAAACATTTTGCGAACTCTTCTTTCCGCATGTCTAATAGTGTCTTCATCGAATTTCATTTGATGTCCTCCGTTGTCTCAAATCGGTGTCCTTTCAGAGCTTTCTTAAGCCTTGGGAACAGGAAAATGTTACACAGTGTGAGATCTGGTGAGTATGGCGGCTGCTGCAACGGAGTGGTGCCGTGTTTGGCCAAAAACTGCTGCACAAGATGTGAAGTGTGTGCAGGCACATTGTTGTGGTGCAGGATCCAGTTGCCATCCCACCATTTTTCCGGTCGTTTTCGGTGAAATGATTCACGCAAACGTCGCAAGACCTCCATGTAGAATTCCTTGTTAATTGTTTGCCCGTCAAGAGCGTACTCGTGGTGTACGATACCCTCAGAATCAAAAAACGCCAGTAACATAACCTTTGTTTTGCTTTGCACCTGGCACCCCTTCTTTGGTCACGGAGACATGGGACCCTCCCACCGTGATGATTGCTGTTTTGTCTCCGGGTCGTACCCGTAGACTCAGGACTCGTCACCTGTCACAATGTTCTTAAGAAACTGCACGTCTTCACATGAACGCTCAAACAAATCATGGGCGATTGTCTGATGTTGCTCACTTTGGTTATCTGTTCGTAAACGCGGAACAAACTTCGCACACACATGTTTCATGTGCAGATCGTCGGTTAAAATTGCATTGCATGAGCCCATGGAGATCCGACAGTCATCCGCTATCTCTCGTACTGTCAATCTCCTGTTATTGCGAATGATTGTTCTAAATTTTGCAATCATTTCCTCGTTTCTCAATGTTGACGGTTGTCCCGAGCGGGGGTCGCTTTCAACGGAGATTCTACCCTCTTTAAATCGATCGAACCAGTCAAACACTGTGTATGAACCACTGCATCTTCACCATACGCTTGCAGCAATAAATGATACATTTCCGTTGCAGTTTTTCCGATTTTAAAACAAAACTTGATGCAAATGCATTGTTCAGTACTTTCACACATCGTAAAAATTGCTATGACACAAACGCACATGTTACTTCCGTGACCTACTACAGCCAACTGAGCAAAAGCAACCACATGCAACTTGTGTCATGAGTTGCTAAGACATGCACGAACATGTCAAGACTGGTTGCAAACATGTCCCACCCAGTGAACAACCACTAGAATTCCAATCTGGATACTATTTGAACAAACCTTGTATACCAGCCTCATCATCATTACCATATTTAAATGTTAGGATAAATGAATCAAACCCAGCAGTATATAACTGCTACTCCTTGTTACTTTGTTACAGTATAAAGAGGACAGCTGAAAACTATCCCACTACACAAACATAAACACTAGCATGAAGCACGAACAGCTTGCATTCCAATTTTTACAACTGAATACATACTAAATTACTAAGCTGATCACATACTTTTCTGTCACTACCAGAAAGAATTCATCAGTCATTTGAATTCCTGATCGCTGCCTCTGGACAAGATACAGTTGCTCCTCACCCTCACCTGGAAACAAACAAGGCTGACAGATCATATGGCAGAATGACAGTAACACCAAACCAAAAACCCTGCATTATACTAAGATCCACCATGATGTAACTTACTAAACTACTTGAATGTGTCAAGTGACTTCCACTTACAAGCACATATCTAGGATTCAATCTCCCATTCTGACTCTTAAATATCAGTGTAACAGACCGGCCCATATCAAACTTCCACTTATGTAATAGACTGCTCCTTGAAGATCCAAGTCTTCTGGATTGGCAGTTGCTAAATAGTTACTGGCGATCCAAAGGGCCATAGTGCCCAGTTATTCTGGGTCAATCAGTCCAAGAAATCCACTCTCCCTTAACCGTGCCTACATAAAAATTAGCAAGGCATACCAGCCCAAAAGACTAGAATCTTCAGCAACACTGCAGGGAGAACCTCAAATTTGGTTGCTATTCATTGGTGCAGTTTAACCCTACTATATTTCAGATTTTGGAAATGCACATGATTCAGTAAAATACTGTGCAGTTTATGAAATGACAGTATCTTTCGAGGGAAAAACTATATTCTGACAATACCTTCATTCATTAGCAATGAATATTTCAACAGATAGAACCTGACACCTCAGATGTCACACCTACATATTTGAATTTCTTCACAGGATGGTAGGTCACAACAAAATCTTCATAGTTAATTCTTCCACCTCCCCTGGTATGTGTACAATTAGTTATAACAAGAGAGGCAAAGTGTGTAAAACGTAACATTGAGGCGTGTTCATGCAACCATTGTTGCAGAAGTATTACATAATCTGAGAGAGTATTTGTAGGGTTAGGTATCCAGCATGCAATGCACATGCACCATATTGTCAACTGTGGCCTGCCCAGCTCTACAATATTTTTCCACAATATCTCACAAACGTCACAATTAAAAAAAAAATTATGGAACATAAAGGATTTATTTTGATTTTGCCTACAACTTTTGTCTGAAACTTTTTTCATTCTAAGAAAAACTGAGCAAGATATGATCAAAAACATATATTTGTCTTCATGTAAAGTACCCGTTACTCTTGTCCTATTTTAATGAAACCTGAATGTTTTCGACTCATTTTCCAAAATTACTCAAATATCACACTTCATGAAAATCCGTCCAATGGGAGATGGGTTGTTCTATAAGGAAAGACAAACAGACATGACAAAGCCACAAGTCATTTTTCGCAATTCTGTGAATGTGCCTAACAATAAGATACTGTGCTCAAATAGATTCTGTGTTTGAGCAGTAATTAGAGACCTAAAACATATCCAAGAACATGTCCACAACACATACCAGAAACACTTATGTTCCACCCAAATACAACTGTCACAAGTAAGTACTTCTTTTAGTGTCTGTTTTTGAATGTCTTATACATTCTCATTCAATTAATTTGTTTCTTGATAAGTTTCACAATAATCTGTTAGTTTTGTTGCTTTATTTTATCATAAATTATTTAATTTAATTCCAATAGTGGGTGTCTGTTATTTTCCATAATTCAACTTTTTAAAATGTTAATAGCACTATGATTAATGCTTTTGATTCAATTACATTTCTTGAACATTGTTCATAAAATACACCAGGATAAACACCTAAAATCTTGTGTGCCTTTTCTGTATCAACTGAGTTTACTGCTACCCATAGCACTGTAACTCATAAAGTCTGCTATATACTGATGTTGCCTCATGCCCATACTCTTCTATCTCTCCGTGGAGAAGAGAACTTCCTGAGAAGCTAACAGGTCCTCAGCTAGTCAAGAAATTCCCTGCATTTTATGGAACCCAAAGGTTCATTACCAGATTCACAAGTGCCCACCACCTGTCTCTATCCTATGCCACACCAATCCAGTCTATGCCTCCCCATCCCACTTCTTGAAGTTCAATTCTAATATTATCCTCCCATCTATGCCGAGATCTTCCAAGTACTCTCTTTCCCTCGGGTTTCCCTACCAAAATCCCATGAACTTCTCCTGTCTTCTGTATGTGCCACGTGCCATGCCCATCTCATTCTACTTTATCTGATCACCTGAATAACATTTGGTAAGGAGTAGGGACCATAAAGCTCCTTGTTATGTAGTCTTTTGCATTCCCCCATCACCTTGTCCCTCTTAGACCCCAACAACTTCCTCAGCACCATATTCTCAAACACCCTCAGGTGATGTTCCTCCCTCATTGTGAGAGACCAAGCTTCACACCCACACAAAACAACAGGCAAAATTACAGTTCTCTACATCTTATTTTTGTATTTTTGAATAGCATACTAGAAGACAAAGGATTCTGCACCATATGACAGAAAGCATTCCTTGATTTGAACTTGCACTTGATTTCTCCATGAACAGAACTTAACTTGTAAGGGTCGTTCCCAAATATTTGAACTTCTCCACCCTTTCAAAGGATTTACTAGCTACCTTTACGTTGTGATTTTGTCCTGCATGCTGGTCTTGAGACTTGACCACATACTTAGTTTTCTTCGCATTTTCTTCTACACCAATCTCATTACTGGCAACTACTGAAGCCTGTGTGTTTTTCTTTATAGCCCATTTGCTTCCACTCAATATATTAACACCATCAGCATATACCAGAAGCTGGTGTCTACCATTTAATTTCAAGCCCTCCTGGTTTGCCTGAACCCTGCTAATGATATTTTCTAAAGCAAAGGTGAAAAGCATAGCCAACAATAGCACCTCCTACTTTCAAATCATTCCCAATAGGAAACATCTCAGACAAATGTTTTCCTATGTGCACCTTTAATCACCTAAGAGTCAGAAACAATCTGTACCTATTTTTACATAGAAATTCCCCCTTACTACCAGAGAACCATAAAATTCGCTGCAGAGTCTTGTAATTACTGCAGAAGAAGCATGCTTCATACCTAATACATGCATAAAGTTTGGACCCTTATTTTATTTTCACATACAAATATAAAATGCAGTGACACATGATGCCTTAGAGTAACTCAGCAAGATGTAACCAGTTACCTTCGTCTTCTTCCTCACACTCCTCAACTTCCGACTCAACTTCCACAGATTCTGGTGATGATTCCTTGGTATCATCATCAACTCTGGCACCAGCTGGCTCTGTGTCAGAAGTTATTGGAATTTCTCTTACTGGTGTAACCTTCACTTCTTCTACAGTATATGCTGCACCAACTCTATCACTTATTTCCTTGTTCTGTAAAGAAATATAAAAAGGAAATAAACTGGGTAAAGGAATAAAGGACCTTTCTACAGCATAAATATTAATTTTCTCACTTGAAATACTTCTGACTGAGCACAGAAGTTTAGCTATAAAACTATGCAGTGTACTCAAATGTTACTCAACTTGAATCTCTAAATGCACCAAGTGTTCTTTTGTTGACTTCTAGACCCACGTTTGTCCAACAAGTTAACATCAGCATACTCTGGCAGCTAATGTGTCCCTGCCAGTTACAATCTGGGATTTTCCTAACAACATTTGTTAAGTCATACTGGAAAACAATGGTGATACCGCACACCTTTATTTTAAATCATCAAGAATACGAAATGCATCGAACAAATGTTTACCTCCTTTCAAGACAAAGGATTTATCTGGCAAAAACACTAAAGCCAACTGCATCTGTCTACATGCATATAATACTGGAACTGGAAGGCCACATTCTGAATGTTTAGGACATCTGTCACTCCCACATGCTGATGTAACTTCACATGTCCAAAATTAGAAATGATACAAACAGCTGATATGCAACCTTCACACATAACACAATACTTCTCCAAAGAAAGCATTAACATGTGAGAAATGAAATTCCCATAAACTAAAAAGAAGGTATGTAGTCAAAAACACAACTATGTATGTCTAATTAGATGTTATATTCTTAACAAACAAAAAAACTACATGTTTCGGCCAGCAGTAGCCATCACCAGGTTTTTTCACTAGAAATAATATCCCCCAAAAAGATCTTCGAGGCCCTGCTAAAACCCCACCAGCCATAAAATCCCCAAAACCCCCTACCCCCAACCCCACCCCCCTACCCAACAAACACGGCCCCTTTCCGAGAGGTCACACCACTTGCCTTCCACCCCAACACAGACCGTACCTCCAAACAAATGAATGCAATAGATACAAACAGTATGAAGTAAAACATATGGAAAGACACCACGCAACACCTACATAAAGAACACGGTGAATATCTAGTGCCAACAACACAAAACACATAACAGATATTGACAGATTGAAACAGTGAAACTAAAACAGTGATCCAATATAACAACGTAGTTAACCTAAACCAAAACAGTGAACGACGACGAGGCACACAAGGACTAAAACAGCAATGCACAAATCCCACAGTGATACAGTGAACTGATTGGAACAACTCACAACACATAACACCATCCTCATGGAAGACAACAGTTATGTGAAGCACATTAAAGACTAAGTGTCACCACAAAAGTTCCACAGTGACCAACAAGTACAGTGCCAGCAGGTAATGGGATACAATGAATAGCTATACTATTAACCAGTGACAGTGCCAAAAAAACCGCGCTTAGACTGAGTGAGACACACAATACTACACCTACAGGATATACACCACCCAAGAAGACAGACCACAATAACCTATAAATACACAGGAACTCCAGATACAAGTAAGTACTAGTTTTCACATATTTTCCCCGTAGCATCCCACACCAATATTGCCTTCATGTGCCACTAGTAATACCCCCAGGATTTCTTACAGACTTGTTTTCTCCATCCCCCACATGTGATAACCAGATCCACCGAAGTCACACACAGTCCTCTCCACAGAAAATGGCCCCAAAAAGGGAAGAAGGAAGCGACATGCAATTAGGCCAGACCCTTACGAAATATTCCATGCAGCTTCCCCAGGACAGGACCCTCATTTGTTCTATGTTTTGATATTACATGGTTATACCTTTATGTCCTATTTAAGTGGTTCACCCACACACTCAGTATAGGGGTACTACGTTCCAACAGGGGTTTGATGCCGAGATCTCTTCATCAACACATCGTCATGCTAATTATATAGAATAATCTTAATTATTTCAAGTGAAAAAACCTGATGATGGCCACTGCTGGCCGAAACATGTGTTTTTTTTGTTATTAAGAATATAACATCTAATTAGACATACATATTTGTGTTTTTGACTACATACCCTCTTATTAGTTTATCTACACACAACGGGGATGGCGCACTTCAAAGAAATTCTCATAGTATAACTATGATGAATACATGGGTCAGGGATGTGATGCTATACAGTAGGGCAGAGACAAACGTTTAAGAGGAAGCTACTGCCTCCATATTTCATTCTACAGCTGGCTGAAGCAGGTTCTTCCATAACAGTGGCAAACTTCTACTAGACCACACCATATCACATCTCAGAAGGCAATATTCCTCAAAGCATCAACAGGCTAATAACACAACACATACCTTGATCCATTGAAGAGATTTTTAAAATAAATATACAAATACTGGCATCAAACAACTTTGTCTACTAACTTTAATTGAACAGAGCAAACAAAAGTACAGTCTGGACACAACTTTCATTCATAATGTTACATTTCAAAGGTCTCTGGTTAATTGTTAGAGACTGTTACAAGTTAATTTTACTCTCAATGGTTCACGTGAACATAAAATAATTCCAATGTTTAACCGTGTGGCGTCGGAATTATTTTTTTCAATTTTAGCACACTCTGTATATAAAATGTGAATAAAACAGGAACCAAATATGTTAGAATTATGAAACAAACTGCATTCTGAAGAGAAAGAAATGGAGAGTATATACCATGTTTAAAATATTCAATACCTATATTTGTTGAATAAATACATAAAATGCAACGTTTAGAGGTTAGCGCTGCGGTACAACCCCTATAGTGGTTGTTAGGCATCAAAGGGTTAATGAACCTTTCATTAGTAACAGTAAATTTAAGTTTCAATACAAAACTGACAATTTTTAAAGCTTCCCTAAATCTCTAGACCAAAAACACAGCATGATGATTGAATACCGATTGAACTTCAGTCGCAGTAGCAACATTCTGAGGCAATGCAGTTGTTTTCACATCAGATGCTGCAGTCAAGAGAGTGGGTGACGATACAGTCATAGTCTTGTGGAGACCAAGAAGATCTTGCACACGGGATCCAGCATGGCTGTGTAGCCAGTTCTCCTCTCCAAACCTCTCACGCAGTGTTTCAATTTGCTTCTTTGTCTCCAGATGTTCTGTAGACAAGTCTGTGCACAAAACATACCTCAGAAATAAATGTAGAAATACACAAAGTGTACTGACATACTGTCAGAATTTCATGTGACAAAAATATGTAAAATAAGCATTTACTTATATGAGAATGGATATACAGCCACATTCAACATTACTTGTTTTCCAGTAACATGTCAAAATATTACATGAATGGGACAGACACACAGCTGCATAAAATGTGATGTTTACTTCTGTTGTTCAATAAATCATAGCTACCTAATTTGCAACAACAGTTGTCTAAGAAAGTTGGCAAATGTTTATGATGGCAAACCTCACACTAGGCAGTTCAGACACCATTAACTGTTTCTACACTATACTCCACGGCAAATGCCAACAGTAAGGTCTGTATCATGTAACTTCCTAGGATAAAGTATTGATAGGCAAACTTTTGTCTGATACACTTCCTATTCAGAATGATCCGAAATAAGGAGATACTTAATCACCACTGTTATTTAATACGACATACGAAGGTTCAAGCAAACCATAAGGGATTAAAATTTAAAGTGACATATCAGCTTCCTGTCTATAGTGTTGATGTTAATTCATTTGACAAAAACATATATACTATAGGGAAAAACACATAAGGTTTACTAGTCAATAGGAAGGATACTGGTCTAAAAGTAAATGCTGAAAGACTTGGCACATGTTCATGTCTTACCAACAGAATGCAGGACAAAATGGTATTAACAAATCATAATTACAAGCGTCAAGAAATTAAGAGCAGATTTGTCTTCCCATATGCTAGCTATGAATATAAAGATTAAAATATACAGAACTATTATATGTGGTAATGAAACCAATGAATGCACATAAATTTAAATGTAGCAATCATTCTACAAATTTTGGCCATTCTTGTGGCCAACCTCAGGCAGGTGTATTGCAAAGGATAAGTTACAAGAGTTTATGAATCAATGAACAGATCAAAAATATTAAAGTTGGTTGGTGGTTTCATTACCATATCTAATTAGCTTAATGCATGATCATGGATTATTTAAAATACTTTAAAATTGACACAGAACTACATTTTATTGGTTTTATATGGGTGTGACAGTTGGACTTTCATTATAAAGAAGTAACTTAGAGTACTGGTATATGACATCCCATTGTACTTCCTACCTCAAAACAAAATTTTACACCATCAATCACAACTTTATTATAAAGTGTGCTAAAGAATTGGGTATTTGCATTCCTCACCAAATATTATTCTGGTGATCAAATTGAAGAGGATGTGGTGTGCAGGGCAAGCAGAACAAATGGAGGCGAAGAGAATGCATAGTGTTTTGGTGGGGAATCTGAATGAAACAAACTACTTCAGAGACCTTGGCATAAATGGGTGTATAATCTTAAAATTGTCTTAAGGAAACTGTATGGGAGACATGGACTAGATTGATCTGGCTCAGGTAAGGACAAGTGAACATGATAATTAACATTCCGGTTTTATATAAATTGGGTAATATCTTGACTAAATGGGGAAATGTTTGCTTCTCAAGATGGACTCTGCTCCATGAGTTAACCATGCAACTTTAGTATGGTACCTAGTAGGAAAATGAACTTTTGGGCTGTAATATAGTAAAACAGCTAAAATTTACAGTCATAATATGTAATGAAATAATATTCTGTTTCATCATCTTATACATAAATCAATTACAAGTATCCCCACCACTTTATTAACACTTCATTTCTCCTAAAATAGGATAATATAGTGAAACATGGTTGGTTCTGTATCTTCTAATATATTTAAACCTAATTTAAAGTGTACATACCTGGATAAAACTGGGTTAGCAGGGCTATATGCAAGGTTTTTAAATGGAATAGGCAAGTAGTTAATAACTCTGTCATGAATATGGGCAGATACCTCTGGCCACATACATCAAGATGCCCCACAGTCATGCATCTTGCCAAGGAAAATATATATTCTGGTCTCATTATGTGAGTGCATATTAGCAGTACGTTTTGTTGGGCAAATCAGTGGGCAAGTGGTAAAAAATCTTAAGAATTTACAGAAGATGAAACAAAAGAACATTGCACAAAATTGGGTCATATATTCAGGAATAACACTAATAGCAGAGAATGAACTTTTGTCTGAAACACTGACATTTCAGCTGACAAGGAAAGAAGAGTGCACCTGAAACACTCCAGTTTCTTAAGTCACCATAACATACCTTCTCAGATAGCAAATGGGATACCTGAAATCATGATAAATATCTGCTGACTGATGGGTCTACACACTAATGGTGCAGGCTTCAAAGGATGTGGCCAGAGATGATGAGCACAAAACAATGAATACAATAACATTAAGAAAATTTACTTACATACACACACTGTGATTTGCCACACACATTATGGAGATTTTCAAATTTATTACTTAAGATAAGCAGCATTTGTGAAAAAATAATTGCTCAAAGATAACCACAAATACAGATACTACAAATAAAGTTGCACTATAAATCTGCACTTAAATCAGTGAATAGGCATACAGATACAAAAATTATGTCTAATAATATCCACAATGTTTTTACCCACCTAAAGAGTTTGTCATAAAGCTGGTGCTCAGATCAGATTCTGAGGCAGAAATACCATTTTGCTCTGAGATGACTGCTTCACGCACCAAACCACTTCTCTTAGAACCACGGCCATGTTGTGGCTTTGTGGCAGACTGTCCACCTTTACGAAAAGCAATGTTTTAACAATCTTATAATTTTATAACAAATAACTTCAAAGCGCTTTAATTTGATGAATAATCTTCTTCTTACAATACTGTACCACTGCACCTGAATTAAGCTTCAAGCTTTTGTTATAGTTATGAAAAAGGCACAACTTACATCTAAAGACAGAAGATGACATTAATCTGTATGGTGAAATACAAACATAATTATGGAGTTACATCTTACCAACTGGCAAATGCAGTGACACACAATAAATGTAACAATTTTTATATGCATTCATAAAAGAAATAAATAGAACTTACTGCTTTTAGCATTAACTAATTGTGTGCATATCTGTTCACAAGAAAAAAGACAAGAATGCTGGACTTCAATTTTTGGTACACGTATTTTATAAGAGCATTTTTCATGAACGTGCACACCTCAGTGGCCTTCACGGTCATTTACTGCAGATACATGTTTATTATGTATTAGCCACATACAATAAGATGACTGACTGCCACATTCTTAGAGCAAATCAAGCATTAATTTAATCTGTATTAATTAAACCATCTTTACACAACACAAACAATAACAGTTGCAATTATTACAATTATTCATGTGTTGTGTAAAGACGGTTTACTTAATACATTTGTTTATGTATACACAACGGGATGGAAACTATCCAATTAATTTCATCTGTCAAGTCTGCTTGAATCTGGCTGTGCAATGCTGTGTTACATGCTCAGGCTGAACTCTTTCTTCAGCCCCATCTTGTACCTCACAGTGAAGAGAGTCTGTCTCAATTACAAAAACTGTTTCTTCACCAATGGCATATATCCCAAAGAGAACACAAACCCCAGTAACAATGGTTGCCATGGAAAGCAGGACATGACTAACTCACTCACTCACTTGCACCAATGGCGTTATGTAGGTAGACAGAAACCCATTATTGTAAAGCTAATCACAACAGATGTACCGTAGCGATATATTACTTCACCTTGTATTTTTTTTAATGTACCTCATACTGACAAATGTAATACTTCACATTTATAGTCTTTTTAAATTATGAAAACACTACAAAAACAATTTCACATTACAATTGTTTTTGCATTATTATGAAAGTAAATAAACAATATGAACATGAAATACATGGTGCCACAACAGTACAGCTAAGGGTAACAACATGTATCATATGGTATGACAGACCGGTACGGTGCTCAGCCTGCAATTATAAACTCACAGTGCAGACGTATGACACTTGGCACTCAACATGTTGAAAAGTAATCTATATGTATGTCACTAGGCACAGAAATACATAAATAATTACAACATGAATGACAGCCAGACCAGACACAACAGAAATTGTACTAGTATGGCATATGACTGTGGAAAGCACCTTCCATAAAGCATGTACATATGTCAAAATTCCTGAAAGGATTAAGAATACAGGCAAAACATATACTGAATATCCATCCTACTGCATATATTCATTAAAAAAAAAAAAACCTGGCACTGGTGTTCCTATCAACATGATGATTGAGAATAGTAACAAAACTTCTTAGTACATGATCTATGTTGGAAAAAAGAACAGGAAATGCAGTGTATTGAGAGAATAACAATTATGAAAATGGGGCTTTCTTATGAAGAAGTCCAATGGAAGACACTTAACTGTACAATTTAACATGTCACTGGGATCTACTAACACAGCAATGAGACTTCTGAAATTGCAACCATTTGGTTGCAATTTCAGAAGTCTCATAAGATAAGTATGTTCAGAGGCTCACTAAACCTGATAGTAGTAATAAATTCCTTTGCACAACTGGTTGCTGTAATCCATGTATTAAAAAATTATTGATGCAGAAGTGTTATTTTTAGTAACAAAGCATGGGTGCATTTAAGTAGGTATGTCCAACATTCATAGCAATCATTACTAAGCACAGAAAATCCACATCAATATAATGAACTTTCTCTCTGTGACAGTAAGGTAAAGAGTGGAGTGCATAGTTATCTCCAACAGAATCAAGGCATTCTATTTTAATGAAAACATAAATTCTAAATGTTATGTAAATTTAATTCCTGGGCCCTTTTTCCAAGAACTGAGAGATAAAGAAAAGACTTCTGGTTATTTCATGCAAGACATGCAGCAGCTCACACAGATAAATAGTTGATGCTGACATTAAGAGACATGCTTGATAACAATATTTTTCATCATTGACGTCTGCATTCACCACTGAGGCATCCAAACAAGACAAACATTTGTGTAAACAAAATGGCAGAAGAACAGGATGAAAGTACTTGATGAGTTGCTTACAACGTTTCCCATACGAGCTTTTAAGAACTTCAAACTGTGTAAACTTAATGTGAAACTTGCTTGCAAGCACAGGACATCACTTAGAGCATTTATTTCGTAAGTTAAAGGTAAGAAGAACAAGAGAGGCAACATATGTATAAACGTAACATTGAGGCGCATTTGCATAACCATTGTTGCTGTGGAAAAGTAATAAATATTTCATATTCTGAGCATGTGTCAGTAGCCTTGGGTACCCAGGATGCAAAGTGCATGCACTCTACAGCCATATGTGGCCTGTCTGGCTCTACCATATTTTTCCACATTATCTCATACAGGCACATTCAAAAAAAAAATTATTGAACATTAAATGTGTTTTGATTTCCTCTACAAATTTTGTCTGAAACATTTCTCATTTTAACAGGAATTAAGTGAGATATTATCGTAAATGTACATAGGTTTCCACGTAAAATACTCATTATTCTTGTCAGATTTTACTAATACTTGAATGTTCCTGACAGACTTTTGAAAAATACTTAAATATCAATTTTTTATGAAATTCTGTCCAGTGGGAGCTGAGGTGTACCATGTGGATGGACAGACTAACAGACATTACAAACCTAATAGTCACTTTTTGCAATCTTGCAAACGTGCGTAATAAGCACACTAACAAGCAGTGGTGAGAAATACAGTTTGCTGTTACAAGCAGGAAGAACAGCTCACAATTTCTCAGCTATGAAGCAGGGATTACTGGGGAAAGTTTTGATAGACTTACAGAGTATCATACAATTAAAACCTTGCACTTTACCTCTTTCTGCAATAGAACTTCTTTCAGATGCTGAATTACTTCCAGCACATGAGGTATCATCTTTACACAATGTCCTACTAAAAGCAACACCATCCAATGCACCCACAGAAAGTCTCTCAGACTTTGATAAGGGCATTCGATCCAACATAAACTGAAAATAGAGATTCATCAAGGCTCACAAGTTTTATCATATGTACTATCACCAGAAGCATCAAGCATAAAACAAAGAACATACTGTATTATTAAATCACCCACAGTTCTTATGTTTACAAAAAAAGCAGCACTAAAGCAGAAAAGTGTCACAATACATTGTACATGGACAAATTTAGCGGCACAATCTACACAACAGGAGATAAGGATCTTCAGAGTATTTTTCCAAACATGTTAGCTACAGCTGATTAATTAACAGTCGCTTCTGTGAAAAATGTAAATTTGTATTCCATCAAATCCCTACACCTCATAAAAATTTTGTTAGAGGACTTCAGCACAAAACCAGGGAGGAAACACATTTTCAAACATCAATTTATATGAAATTTTAAATGACAATAGGGTTGGAGTAGTAAATTTTGCCACTTCTATAAATGTGACAAGATTATGAAGTTTGCATGTGACAGGTCTCATTCATTTTGGGTCTCTTGTGTGTGTATGTGTGTTTTTTTTTTAAAGTCTGATTGCAAAACCTTATTTTCACCAACACCAGAGCAAAGTTGGCTTTGAAATAAGTGTTACCAAATTTCTATAGGTACTTCCATTCATTCACAACTTTAGTTCAAAGAAAGACTCATATATACAGAGCACTTTAATAAGAAGGTAACATTTTCTCATGATTATAATGAAGTAACTGGTGAGCCAACAATTACATCATATATATATCAATTGTTATGAAAGTCTCAATGTTTGTTTGGAATCAGTATGACAAAATGTTTTGCACTTTTTCCAACAGGGAAGATCCTGATGCAAAAAGCAAGACCCTAAAAGAAAAGGTGTGCTGTGTTTTGCAGTTTGTGAAAACCAACCCTACAAGATCTGAGGTTCTTACAGTTGTGATTCTAAGATTTTAGTCTTCTGCGACATGTGCCATATTGTTAGGTAAGTAGTTCCCTACATTTTGAAGTATCACAGTGCCTTCATATTCAGGTCAACTAGTCCAAGCAGTTTTTGAACTGTATGATCTGAAGATGAAGTTACCATGAACCTTCAAAACTTTGGCAACTACTCTCCAGATACCATGTCACATCCCTGAAGACTCAAGGTTAACTCTGTAGCAGTAAGTGGAAATGTTACCTTCTACGTGAATTACCCAATATAGATATATGAGACAGGAAAACTGAAAGCCATTCACAGTGCTGTTGTGGTAGTGTAAATGGCACAAATGCAGAATTTTCTTGAACACACTGGCAGACATTTGTGTAGAACAGCACTATCGATGGGATAAGTAGCCAGTACGAATGACATTACAGCACAGCTTAAATGTGGCATACCAGATGATGAATCTATCCCAACAAGACCAAAGGCACATCAAGGGACCCATGCTTCTAGACTTAAAACAACACAAAGTAAATGAAAACCATTAATGTAAAACACTTCAAAAGCTGATATGACCAACAACCTTCAAGTTTACATCACTGACATCATCATCCTGCCGCATGAGTGTGCCCATTTGTATGTAGACCACAGGGCTCAGGTGCAACTAAATGCCATGCAAGAGGAGGTATTCACACATCCTGAACACAGCCCGGGCTCACAAATATGAAAATTTTGTATTTTTAGACCATTAAAGTGAGCCCTAAAAAGTCACACATTCATGATGAATGATGATATGGACAATACTGTGGTCCTATGATTTAGGAGGCAGCCGCCAAAGGAATTTGTTGCAGAAAGAATATGCCAACTTGTGCCCCAATGGAACTCATCTCTAAATGTCTGGTAACTTTTTCTAACTTTTGCAGTACCTTCACCAGTATCTTCAAATGAGTTTCAGTTCTACATGTTTACTATACACTGTCTTTCACTCATGTACACATGGGTGCACGTGCACACACGTGCATGATAGGCACCCTAACATGCCCAATCATGTTGGCCAGTGGACCTAAATGGTGACACTACAGATGAATATGTATAATGATATACCTTGCTAGATGTTGTACTATCATGCAGATGGCAGGCCGTACGAGTACGGTGCTGAGGATGAAAACTCAGTGGATTTCCTTCTAGACTTAACCAGTTGAGGGCAGACAACTGGAGAAGTGGAATGAGTGCACCATGTTCTGACAAGCAATTGCATGATAAATCTAGTTCCACCAAACACTCCAGTGCAACCAGGCCTGTAAGCATCCAAAGTCACAGCAACAAGGTAATAACCAAATTGTATGCAATGGTCATCTCAATTCATCTATTTTAACATATATGTTCATCTAGACCAATGGCTCCCAAAGTAAGCTCCACAGATCCTCTGGGAAATGTGGATACATTTCTGTAATGGCTATTTTGAATTTTAGGCTTTTGTGACAGTGCATCATGAACGTAAGGTAAAGACAGAAACTTCAGATTAGTTGCATCTTGTTTGTTTCTCTCTTTACCTTAGACTATTTTGAAGTTTACTTATTTTTTAATTAAAAGAATAATTATTTGTTACAAAGAATCATGGATCTTCTTTAATTGGTGATGTGTTCATTGCAGAGAATCGTTATGATCTCTAATTAAGAAACCCCTGTACCCACGAAGCAAGCATCAGTCAGTTTAATTAAGGTCAAATAATGCAATACATCGTTATGTATGCCGCTGGTATGTATATGCAGCTATATGAAATCAGTTCTGTGATACAAATTTTTAATTTTGGATAACCATCATCTGGACACTGTATATTTATATGAGTATGGATGTGGTTATTTTTCAAAGTCAAATGGTGTCTGCAAGCAAAAAAGTTTGGGAAACACTGACCTACACTAAATAATAAAAAAAATATTAAGCTACCCCCTCTCTGCTAGTCGTATGATCCATGAAGAAGTGTCTTTCTTGAGAAGCTAACAATTAGTCAGTTAATCTCCTCCTCTCCCCCTTACATGCCACACACCCTGCCAATCTTGCTTATCTTTATTTGAGTTTCTGAGAGAAGTACAAATCATGAAGCTCATCATAAAATTTGCTCCAGTCCCATGTTACTTCATCGCTCTCAGGCCCAAGTATCCTCTTCAGCACCCTATTTTCAAACATCCTTGGCCAACATTCCTCCCTCAATGTTCTCTAGCTCACAGAAAAAGTGGTAGTAATTCACAATGAAGAGGAATTTACCTGACAAATCCTCGATGTAATTGTTCTTTACAACTAAAACTTGCAGTTTTCTACAGGCATCTTTATTAATAACAGGAACAGATTCAAGGAGATTATAGCTCATGTTCAAATATTTCAGGTTTGGCAGACACTCTATGGCTCCAGCCTCAGAAATCCTGTTATGACTAAGATCTAGGATTTGTAGCCATGGAACAAATTCTAGCGATCGATCCAACAAATCTAGTCCATTGTAGCTAAACACAGCTTCTCTTAGGTCACTCCACACAAATCCTGAACTGTGATCGGCTCCACAGTCTAAAAGCAGGTCTTCTAATCTTTGGAGACATCGAATGCAAACTACAGATTGCAACTGTGCTCGCACACTCTGAATCCCATGCAACAAATGCACTGGAACTTTTCTTATCTCAAGATACTTTAGGTTCCTGAATTTACATATGTCTAATGTATCCTTATCACAGTCATCTGACGCTGCACTGTTACAAACTTTCAACCCAACTACCTTCTGCATAAAGTCATGGAGAAACTGAATATTGTTAACAATGTCGACATCTGTACTGTTGGTGTTGATGACATGAAATGAATTACTGCACCCTTCATCACTGTCAACAATGATAGCGAATGCCTCGTTAAGACTTCGTAATAAAGCTACGGTCAAAGAAAGCTTACTCTGACCATTCAGCACTTTATCTCCACTCTCACGCAGCAATGATGCCAGACCTAAAATACCATTCATCTCCATGTCTTATCATGATGAACGGTTAATACCTGATGCAAAAAAAAATTATCAGTTCCAAATTCGTTCTAGAATTATTACTGAAGTTAATACACACTCATAACGTCGATACCCAAAACATATTCAATTCACGCTAATTTACATCGAATTTATCATTTCCTTCTCACTTTCACACCAAACAATATTTGAGGCCAAACCACACTTATGTGACTTGAAATTCTTCACCCATAAAAGCTGCATTTTTGCAGAGCAAAACGTTTCTTTCAAGGCTTGCACCTTCGAAGGCACTGTACTGCAGTCCTGTGGGTACAAAGATCCAAACATATCACTTCAGTTTCCACCTTGAACGAACAAGCATTTTGGTATAACTTAAAACTAACATCAGTTCAACAAAAATATTAGTCACTCGTGTTTCCTTGAAGTCAAGTACCCTCCAGCCTAGTACACACAACCACCACCACAGATACCACCACGCATCTATCTATGCAATCAGCTGATTATCAGTCATAACAACCATAACTCACTCCATGGGTGCGTGACGCACTATCACAGATCATCTAGTATATTGGTCACGAATATCACAGATGAACCATGAATAGCGGAACGAAAAATTGCCGTTTAACCGACCATCATACATCACCCACTACTTAACCCTTTGACGCCAGAATTGAATCCCCCCCCCCCCTATTTAAAGGGCTCACTGCGGGACATATATATATATATGACGTTTGGCGGCGAAGGGTTAAGTGTCATTTGGAATTTTAACTTACGTCTTTTCTAATGGAAGAAAAAGCCCAGGCTAATTAAACTATACAGCCACAACCACAATGTTACCATTGGTAAAGAATTACATATTATAAAAATTTAATGTTGTGCAGTCTAAGGCAGCGTTTCGTTCGTAATCTTTCCTCTAGGGAGTGGCAGTGATTGATAATCCATTATTTGTGGCAGCACTGCTGCCGGTTCAACTGGTCAACATGCCACGGACTAGACCTTAAGTACGACGTATCTCGAACAACACCGCGAGAGCAACGTAACCATGGATCAGAACGTAACCGAGCAAGCTGAGGAGGCGTGATGACTCCTAGATGATCTGTGGATGAAACCAACGATTAATGGACGGAACACCCCATGCATAATTGACGGCAAATTGTGTAGCACAGTGTACGCCACTTATACTAGCAAATATGTAAAATAAGTAATGACAGCGACTTAAGTTATAAAATAAAAGTAACGAAATTAAAACGGATTCTAAACCAGAAGCATACAAATAGCTTACTTATTTCAAAACATTGAGCAAAAGTAGATGGATTCATTCTTTCGAATACAACTTTTATGTACGGCTTCAGGGTTAAAAGCGTATGAAATTCAACATCAGCAGGTGCAGAAACGGGAATTCGAAATTAAAAAAAAAATCCTGTACGTCAGCGGCGACATTAGGATTTCAAGGTAGTTCTGACAGATTATACACATCCATCAGTCGACCGCTGGCAGAGATACTTATAACCCGTATAGATAATCTGTGACTGGGAGCACGGTGGGCTGAGGAACGCGAAGTACATAACCTCTTATGGTTTCTAAAACATTTGATAGAGTGCAGCATTCGAATTATGCAATAGTTTTCATTCGTTTAAGATCTGTGGTTGTTCCCTTTACTACTTTCAAACCTATTCACTTTGCAGTAGGCACATGCTCTGCCAACGAGCCAAATTGTAGGTTAGCTTTTGTTGGGTGCTAGGATCTGTTATGTGTGGTACTGGCCTTGTGCTGTTCTAATTTCTATTAGAGTTTTTGGTTAGGAAATTTTACAATATTCAGTATCATGAACCAGGTGTACTACGTACTCTTATTTGCCACGATTATTTGTATTATACAATGTAAAAAGTTCCAGGATAAAGATAAGCCTACGTGGGCGAAAAAGGATATTCGTGATTATAATGATGCAGACGTAGAACGGTTACTTGAACAATGGGAGGTAAATCTCTTACAACTAATTTAAAATATAAGGGCATGACACAAACGTGATAAAGCAGTATGCCAGCTTTTTTGTATTGTATAGGAAGATGATGAACCCTTGGAAGACGATGAGTTGCCAGAACATCTGCGCCCACAACCACAAATCGACTTCAGTAAGGTAAGTACCCGAGACTGTAAACATGCGTATTCCCCTGTGTGCAAAGTCATACCATGTTCAGTTCACTTTCAAGTCATTTTGCACCTAGGGTTATCTATGGGTTTCTTATTATGCTATAGGAATTGTGTACTGAATTACTGTGGTGTCTGGAAAATTGTGTGGTAAATGACAGAATATGGGACACCCTTCTATTAAAATACAAGACTGTTTGGCATTTCATTTGTTAATGATTTTCAATTACTGTAATTTTTACTACAGAATGAAAATTTTTGAGTGAAAGAATATAAGGCAGACATCCAAAGGTTATGTATGTTCATTATCAGTAATTTGTAAATGCAGACCTAGACACAAGTAGGTTAACAGTTTCATGTTGGTCATCATACATGTGTACAATGTGTAATATTTTGGTTTTCAGTGTGGTAATGTATTCAGGTGCTGATCATATCTGTTATGACCCCATGTAGTCTTATTAGTGGATACAAAAATTTCAGTGGAACATGCTGCTTCCATTTTCAGGATTGAGGTGCGTGGGTTGCCAACATACCAATGAGAAAAGTTAAAGCCGTTGCTCCTTACTAATTATGTAACTGGAATGTGTAAGTGGTGCCTTAACAAGCTTTAACAGGAGTTGTGCTTATGCTGTGAGGTTGGTTATCTTGGCTAAAAGCCCTGATGTATTCATACTAAGAAGTATTGCAACTGGCAGGTTATAGCTCCCCTATTCCTTTTAGAAGAACTTTGGTTGGAGATATGGTTGTCAGGGGCTGAACCAAAAAAGGTTAAGTTCTGAAGGCCTCCACTGTTGGGGAGTGCAGGCAATGTTGAAATCACAAATATGTGACAGTGTTTAAGACAGAAAAGTTTCTCTTAATGGCCAGATATCAAATATTTGCTGTGGACATTCATTTGTCCAAAGATTTGTTCACTGTACTGGAGTTTTCTTGCATCCAGAACTAAGTTTCTCCAAATATCCTTGTCTCTATAATTCTCTTTTGTCAGTCCATGGTGAGTCATATGCCATCTTCCTCCATCCATCCTTCTTTGGGTCTTCCCTTCCTTCTTGTTCCCTCTGGTGCCCATTCTACAATTCTCCATGGCAATCTGTTTCTTAGAATTCTCATTATGTGCCCAAATCATCATAGCCACTTTTCTTATGTTCTAATATATCCTTCCCTACATCCACAGTTTTTCTAGTGGTGTCATTTTAAACCTGTTTTTGGTTTGTGCATTACTGTGAAACTGAACCAGAAGTGTACATAATATATCAAGTTTCCTCATTCTGGTTACTGCTTCAGATGTTTTACTCTAATTTGAGAAGTCTATTGAGTGATTTTTAATTTCATATTGTACATTCAGCAGGATAATACTGTAATACAGTGAAACCTTCTTAGACAGAACAGAATCCTGTCTTTAGCAGAAGGCTTTTATAGTTCCCAGATGTTCTCTAAGAAACATTATGAATTATACAGTTATAGAATATAAGCCAACAAAATGCACAGTTCCTAAATTAATATTTTAATTTTTTTTGTCTTCTACATGTTTCAAATCTTCAGGAAGATGGCTGTGTATACAGTTATGGTATGGTATGTTTCATGTGCATCAATATATGCAGTCTAGTAGGCAGAATAGAAAATGTCTAATGCAGAAAAAGAGAGCAAGTACAAGACTTTAACAGGATATATTCATGTTTTTATTTAATTTTGTTCAGTACTGTACTCTCAGCAGGACCACACCCTTCCATCATCTGTTGTTTATCAGCAGTGACAGGTACTGTTAGGAAGTGTAGCTAGGGCAGAACAAGAGTGGGGGGGAAGGTTTGGACATAAGATTGCTGAAGTTTGGGAGCTGAACAGGAGAGTATATGAACTGTGTATAGCATCAGCTCAGAATGCATTCCTTTACTGACAATAACCCAGTGCCATAAGAGATTTCAGGCTTACACCACAGTGTAGTTGAGGATTTATCTCTTCTGGGATGTTAAGCAGTTTAACATCCTGAAGGGCAAAGGCCTAAACTGAATGCCAATTTAAAGTGACAATTTTTCTGGGTGTAGTAGTCACAGGCAGAAACACACTGGGGGAATCCAAACCCCAAACCTCACTTTTTGCAAATAGAACAGCATAATTCCTTAAATGCGTCCATGTCCCAACCCAAACAGTAATATCAGACTTGCTGAAAGGTCTGCCCCCCATAGAAAAGGATATCCATGCAATTTAAGGTAACATATAAAGAGTTTCTTACACTTTCATTTAGCTGTAGTCATGGTCTACAAAGAAAATAGTAGTGCTTGATCTCAACACAAACATAAAAAAGAATGAAGTGAGAGGAAAAGAGAAGCTGACAGGAAGACAGTATGTGGCAAAGTTTAAAGTTGGGTATGGCATACTAAAAGCCAAGAAACAAATAAAACACCAGTGGCTAGATGGTAGTAAAGGTTCAATGAAACGAAAACTAAGGAAAACTGGAAAGCAATACAGCAATAAGATTGTGGGAGTGGTTTGCTTAGTGTGTGAGCCAGAAATCTTCCCATATCTAGAAGAGTGGTATTGGGGGGGGGAGCGACCATCAAGGCATCTGGTGGATGCCTAGGAAGTGTTTCAGAAAGACATCATATTGTATTTAATGGATCCTGTGATGAGTCTAGCAATGTTTGTGAAGAAACTGTAATAGACCAGTGTGCTGAACTTCAATCTGTATGAATGGAACTTGCCTGCAACAGCAAGAGCAGCAGTAGCAGCAGCGGTGATGACAATTACAACATAAAACCAAAAGACTGGTCCATCGTTGTGCGGTTATAAGCAGGTTTCGCTGTATTACACCACTGAACAGCCCCATTAAAATCCAGCCTTGCAGAAGTTGAATTAAACATGACAACAACAACAACAAAAAATCCACTCTGCCTGTTATACCTACTAACATATATGACATACATTTGATTCTGATCTGGTACAACACCCTGGGCCATACCATGGCTCAGACAGTTCATTACTGGCCTATAAAATGAAGGCCCAGGTTCATTTCCAGGCCAGTCTATGTTGAATTTGTGGTTTACAAAGTGGCACTGGGACATGTTTACCTAAATGTTCTTCAGTTCTCACCTGTAACTATCATTCTACCAGTGCTCCATGCTCATTCATTTATCCATCAATGATGCTATATAATTTCAGCAAGTGATAGTGTAGTTAAATAATGCACTTAAAACCCAGACAATGAAAATACGTCACACTCAAAATAATAATTTCAGCATGTGAAATGCATCTGGCACTGCCTGCATTAATAAAAAATGGGGGACACTACTTTATTTAGGATTTTTTTATTGACTGATGATGATCACACCTGATGTAACATTTTGCTTAATTTGCCAACTGAATGTTTCTGTATGAGGGTTTTTAAATTATGATGTCAACAGCTTGACATGTTCAGGCCTTACACCAGACTTATGGAGTATCATATAACAAAAATCTTGTACATCAGTGACGATATGGGCCTGTACCCAGAACATCAAGGACAGAACACAGCCATGAAAATGCCTGTTGCACCATTTTAGGTAGCAGTAAATTAATTCAGATACAATGGATACTGGGTCTTTCACAAGGGTAAAGCATGGAACTGACCACCCACCCCTTCTAGTGCCCTGTTGCATCAGGGTGGTAGCTGTACCCCCACCTCCCCTCTGTGCCTGGGGTAACCGTTTATTTAATTCAGAACCGCAATATGTTAATATCAACAAGACGGATTCTTCCTTATATAATCCTTTAGCTATAAGAGTACACTGTCTTGATAACTTCCTGATTATGTGAATTATGTTTCAGATAGATATGACTAATCCAGAGAATCTCTTAAAATTAACAAAGAAAGGACGTACACTAATGATGTTTGTAAGTGTTGCTGGAAATCCTTCAAGGGAAGAAACAGAAGAAATTACAAAGTTATGGCAAAGCAGCTTGTGGAATAATCACATTCAAGCAGAAAGGTTAGGCACAAGTCATTTAGGTGACAAGTATGATCAAGTCTCACTACTATGTAGGTCTGAAAACCTTTCTTTCTACTGTAGACCTATACTGAAATGGTCATGCAAAAATGGATGACAGTAACTTGACACATTTGACCTCTTATATCTGTATTTTTAATCATATGTAAACATTCTTTATAATTCAAATTGTGCAACATGTTTACACCTCAGACATGGATGTAAATTTCATAATGTCATTCATGTGGAAGACTGTGCACTGTAATGAACTTTCTTTTGCTGAATTTTTTCAGGTACATGGTGTCAGATGATAGAGCCCTATTTATGTTCAAAGATGGATCTCAGGCATGGGATGCAAAAGATTTCCTTATTGAACAAGAAAGATGTAAAGAAGTAGTGCTAGAAAATAAATCATACTTTGGTAAACATACAGAAAAGGTAAGAATATAAGATGTTATACTGCTGAATACTACATGTATTACACATTAATTCTTTACACATTTGAATTTAACTAAATGTTTCAGTTCAAAGCAGAAGGTCAAGAAGCTGATAAAAGTAACAAGAAGACAACAGATGAGCTGTAAGGAGAGAACAGTGTGCTGATGAACAATGAGTAATTTTTTGTTTGTATGGTGAAGACTCAATATGTGACATTTGTGTAAGAGGAACACACAGGTGTAAAATAATACTATAATGAATAATAATAATGGTAGCGAGTTTTTACATGAAGTTGTGAACATATCATTTGTATTTAGCGTTTATTTTGTTTTGTCCTTTTGTGAAGCTATTAAATGTACTGAATTTACTTACTTGTGCTTTTTGCACAGATAATGAAATGAAACAAAAATGGTGGTTAGAAACCACCTTTAATAAAAACAATGAAGACCTTTACTTTCTTGAAAAGATGAATTTCAGTTTTGTTTTTCATCTTGGCTGATTGCTGTAACTTCTCGCCTGATTTCTTTCACAACACGTGCCAAAGCCTCTGGATTCACTCCATTTTCACATAACTGAATGCAGATAGTCAGTGTCTCTGGATCCAGCCCTGTATTGAGAAGCTTTGAAATTTCCAGTAAGATGTTAAATGCCTCCCGTGCTTCAAGCACTTGACTATTTGCAGAATCAGCCATTCTATGTTCTGCTGGCATCGTTCATCTGGAAACTGAAAAGTTTTATGTTACGCACATTTTGTCATACCGTTACACTTTCAGCACAATAGATTCTGTAACATCTTTTGAAATAACGTCCAAGTCACAGCATCCAAAAACACAAACTAATTAAATGTAACTGAAAGGCCTAAACCTACGTCTGTATAAAATTCACAGCTACAAAATGTACTACACTGGAGGCTAACCACGTACACGCAAGGGAAGATTCGAGGGTTACTTGTTAAAACTATTCTAACCTCCCTAATTCTTACCACTGCAATTGGGCTCAGGATTACTAGTACAACTGGCCAACAATGTGTAAGCAATCACACATTAAAGTATTTTTTATTAAACCGCTAATAAGTAGCGTTTCATAAGTGTTGTTCAATTTTTACTCAGTTTTCCAAACACGCAAAAATATAGTTTTGGAATAAGTACGTACCAAAGCCTCTGCGATGGCCAACGGATACCTTATGTTTACTTATGCGCCGTAAGACAAACAAATGTTTCAGAACCGGTACTTCGCGCTTGAAAGGATTACCTTATTTACCTCACCGAACATTCACATACAGATTACCACAGATTAATACCTCATTTTACCAATTCTCAGCCTTCCAACCTTCGTATTCGTCACCCGCATATATTACACGGATCACATATGGATAGCACTTATCCACACATGTTACAGGCTGGCCAACGTGATTTTACTGCCATACATGAGCGGTACGGTCTACAAACCTGCTGGTGACAAACAGCCAGCACATTTCCGTGGCCTTCACATATATGCACGAAAACATTGATCACATGTGATTGAGTCAGCTGACTGGAAAGTCGGAATTTAGTGGTGTTTCAGTAGAACGACCTGTTGTAAGAAAAATTTTGAGCTAGTGAAATATGACACATCATTCTGCAATAAAGGGGAAACTCGTGTCTGTTATTGGTGATGAAGTAGGTCTACATATAATACTGTTTGGCAAACGAAACTGGATACATGCATACGTATATTCCATGGATCCATAAGTCTGTCACAAGTCATACACTTACATAAAAATATTCACAGCTTTCAAGTATATAAAACAATCATTCACAGCAAAGGACACCTTCACTTTACTTAATGAAATATTAGAGGCATTAAATTCTAAGAACGTGGTAGGTGGCAACCTGGAAAAAGCTTTTGATTGTGTTAACCATGATATATCATTATGTAAACTAAAATTCTGCGGAATGAGAGGTCCTTTTTATAAGTTATTAAAACCTTATCTTACAAATAGATATCAAAGAGTCATAATAGGAGGCAGGTCTTCGTCTTGCAGTACAGCTTTGTCTGGCATGTTATGGTGTTGGGACAATTAAGCCTTTTTTTTTTTTTTTTATTCTTTGATGACGTATGGAATAATCTTCTGGGGCATTTCTACTCATAGTATCTATGGCTTTCGACTGCAGACAAGAGTAATTAGAATTATTACCGATTCCAGACATAGAGACTCTTGTAGACAGTTCTTTAAACAATTGGGGATTCTGCTATTAATAACACAATAAATTTTTTCCCTTTTATTGTTTGTTGTAAATAATAGAGCTTTATTCCAAATGAATTCTGAAATACGTAATATTAATAGTAGGTATGGTTTTAATTTTCAGTGTCCACATGTAAATATGAAAACATATAAAAATGGGGCCTATTATACTGGTATCCACAGGGTTTTCAACTGCCTTCCTACTCATATAAAAAATTTATCTCATAATGCTAATCAATTTAAATAGGCTTTGAGGAACTTCCTTCACCATCATCCATTTTATATTTTAGAGGAATACTTTAATACCAGCAGTAATATTTGGACCTAGATGATAGTCAAGCACATAGTTTTAATGAAAACACTATCTTCTTATATTTTTTTATGTTTATATTTTTTAATTACTGGAAATATGTTTTTAGTATACAAGTACATTTTTTGTGTTGAATATTTCTGTTTATTATAGAATGTATATATTTTGTAATCATTACACGTCATTCAATGTTTTTTATAAGAAAAATTCTATATGCTGTAGTTTAATTGACCTTGTATGGATTGACAGAATGTGTAATAAATCAATCAATGAGTCTTGTAAGCCATTTTTACAGGCCATCTGTGCACATTAAAAATTTATCTACAGAGTAAAAGGAGCATGTATTTAGGTATCTTTTTAGTGCTACTTTAAATTCTGCTTTTTCATTCTTAAGATTTATGAGCCTACATGGTAAACTGTTGAATATTCTGATACCAGGTTAGAAGGCACTCTTTTGAAAACAAGATAGGTTGGCAATTGGTCTATGAAAATGGTCCTTATACATTGTTTCAATACTGTGGACTGATGAATTTGTCTGAAAATTTTCTTGGTTGTCAACAAAGAAATTCATCAATGAAAATATATATTGGCATGGAGCAGGTAAAATCTCTAGTTTTTTTAAAAAATACTTCTACAAGGGGTATGCACCAACCATAATTCTGATAATTTTCTTTTGTAAAGTTAATATCCTCCTGCTATTTGAAGAATTTCCCCCCAAAATTATACCATACTGCATTATAGAGTGGAAATACGCAAAAGGAATTGACTTAGGTGTGATAATGTTGCTGATATGGAACATTGATCAAAGTGTATAACATGCTGCACTTAATTTGGTAATCATTTGATCAAGATGGTCCTTCCAATTTAGATGGCTATCAAGTTGCAAGCCAAGAAATTTTGTAGATACTGTTTGTTTTATGTACTTACAAAGTTGCTCCAGCCAACTGGCTGTGAACAGTGTTCAAGTGTATGGGAATTCAGATAATGGATATTTTCTTATAATTATAATGTTGTTCACTTTGCACCAGACTTCATGGCATGATGCATAATGATTCACAGTAATACAATAGTCTCTTGTCTAGCCTAAGGTTTGGAGTAGCTTATTCCAGATACACACCCGTTGTAGATATCAGGATAACTCTCATTTAAAGCAAAATTAGATATGCTTGTTGAGGGTGCAGGTCTCATGTGCTTGTTCTGTGAAGTTGATTGTGTGACTTGATGTTATATCCATGTTGTGACTCATATTGATGTCTGTGGGTACCAGATTTGCTGAGTGACTGAACTAATGAATCAGTTTGGGGGTTCTCTCACATATAATTTTTAATATATATGTTTTACTGGTTTGGAGATCCCCAGAAGTTTTTTAAGACCAAAGAGGCCAAGAAAAGGAGGGATTTGAAAAGTACTATGGTGCGTCATCTTCTTTAATGTGTTTTGTGTAGGCGTGGGGTTGCAGAGTGGCATGTGTTAATGGGAATAAAAAAACTGTTACTCTGCATCACCCCCTCCCTCCCACCCTTCCACACACACACACACACACACACACACACAAAAGTAAGTTTTAGTTAATTTACTGTGCAGGAGTCATGCTGCTTTGCAACCAAAAAAATTGTATCAATTAACAATATGTATTTTACTTGAATTTTGACATAATTCACTTGCCATGTTTCACACAAAGCTGCATACATATCATTATTTTACTTGTCATCGATAGCCCTTTATTTTTCTGTGAAGTGGCCAGCATATTACTGGAGCACTGATTTTAAATTTTCTGTATTTATAAAGACAGTACTCTGGTCACCATATTTGCCTTAAATGTGCCTAAGAGATGTAAAAAAGGATTGCCTGTGGTTTACTTCACATTGAAGTGCCCACTTTGAGGAGTAATTTTGTTTACTGTTCAAATTTTACAGCAGTATGTGTAGACTTCTCCTATAGCCCCTTCTCATTTTGTTGTTTTTCAGAGTCTAAAAATGGGAAACATCTCTTGTTTGTTTCATGAACCATTTTCTAAAATCCACAGCTCCTTAGCCTGCCATTGAACCAGCTGCACATAGAATAACCTAATTTATAGACATCTGTCACTAACCATTTCTTATATAGTGTTGCATCAATGGCTAATTGGTCATGTGGGCCCCCTGCAGTTCTCTGTTCTCACATTTTGTTTCCCTGAGGGAGCACAACAGAATTGCTGTGTGGAAGATGGACATAAACAAGAAATTATGATACCAAACTTTACATACAAATCCTTACGGTTAAGAAATAACTGAAGAAGGTAGTCAATGCACTATTTTGTGCTGAAACCTGATTATAAATATTGACATGAAAACTTGTGATCAGGAAAGTACTGTGATTTGTGAGAATGCAATTTCTGTAGTCCCTTTTTGTACCAGTCACTTTGAGATCTGTTCTATCAGAAATATAAGCACTTACTATATTCCAGTGTAAGAAGAAATGTAAATGAACCTGTTCATCACCTTTGATAATAAGATAAACAAGAGACTGACCCAGCAGACTGTTACAACTAAGTACCTGATGAAATTGTGTCAACAGCAATGAACAGTCTGCAATCTTGGTAGAAGAGCATACTTCGCCATATTCCGTCACAGATTTCTGGGTGTTGAGTGTGTTTAGGAACTAAAATATAGTGTGAAAATAAATTTATAAAGAATCATAAATGAAGCTGTGTAAAGTGGATGACTGTTTCAAAACTTCAAGCACAAGTGGTAGTAATCTTCCTTAACCATATGATTTTTATTTGAACTTTTTGGCCTACAAAATGTATGAAAGACAAGGCATAATATGAAACAATGCACTAGTGGGCATTTAAATGGAACATTTCTGGTCAAGAGAGAGCATGTTGCAATTAAATGCTGTGTGCCAAAGGTTAAGAATATTAGATCATGTCATGGAGGAAACATTTACACACATCATATTTTAATATGCATATGTCTCATTTATTTCTAGGATACATGTGTGGGCTTTCTTCTGGGTGGAGTTGGAGAGATAAATAAAAACAGACATCCAAATTTCATGGTAGTTGATAAGAGTAAGTAACACATCCACGAAATGTCCCTGTGACTTTGTACATGAGAGTCATTGAGATGCTGTATAAACAATTCTATATAGGCACAAAATGTCCAAGAAATTAAAAATGTAAGATTAAATGATAATAAATTGGATTTTCCGCATACTGGGCCAGTAACAGAATAATTAAAATATCAGCTTGAGATTGTGGACAGTGCAGGTCACTAATATATTACTGAAGTCACAGAAGGCTGACATTCACATTTGCTGTATTTAGCCAAATATAAGGAGGGCATTATTTCCTAACTGATTGTCCACAGAGGGAGTGTCACCTTTTAGTTGCATATTATGTTAAACAAATAATGTCAGGTAAAGCTCACCCTTTAGAGTATGCCATTAGGAGGGTTCAGGTAAACCAGGATGGCTTGAAACTAAATGGTACACATCAGCTTCTGGCTTATGCCGATGATGTTAATACACTGGGAGGAAACATACATACTCTAAAGGAAAATGCAGAAGCTTTAGTAGCTGCTACTAGGGAGATTGGACTGGAAGTAAGTGCTGATAAAACTAAGTACATGGTCATGTCTTGAGATCAGAATGCAGGACGAAT